>OULI01000009.1_pt1 | contig 5115 bp, 3 predicted proteins | sample 1690721 | NCBI WGS metagenome assembly OULI01 (sample SAMEA3914788, study PRJEB12502) | metagenome | biome: forest; material: soil | place: Canada | collected 2011-07-03 | depth 0.1 m | reverse complement strand
GTTCCAGATCCTGGGCTTCGATACGTTCGTCTCAAGCGTGGTCGGCCAACAGTTCAACGTGATCCTGAAGTACAACCTTTCGTCTGACGAAGCGGTGTACGGCGCGAACTCGGTGAACAACCAGCTCTTCATCACACAGACGTACACGGCGCAGACCATCAACAACGATGGCGCGTACACCCTGAAGCTCTACGCCTACCCGGTGTGGATCAACGCGGTGTCGGGCTACCGTCTGGAATGGTTCCTGTACGATCTGGATCGCAGTCAATGGTGGGATGTGACGAGCCTCGTTACGTTCAGCTCGACGACTGCCGCGTTCCAGCCGTTGAACTACGGCACGCTCCAGACCATCACGGCCGAGCTGCAACTCAACAGCGTGGAGAACACATTCACCGACTACATCTTCACCCAGTCGCTGAACATCACGCTGCTGCAACCAGGGACGAATGCAAGTCCGTGGGAAGTGCAGTTCACGCCGGGTCAACAGCCCCCGTTCGGCCCGGGTAACCTGGCTGCGGTGCAAGAGATCGCGGCGAACCAGTGGTCGATTAACTTGACCTCGGGCTACGCTACTCAAGCCGCGTGGCTGGCTGCGCTGTACACCAACACGCAACCGCTCACCAATCCGCAAACCGAAGCATCGCTGCCACAGCCGAACTACTTCGCGATTCAGTTGCCCGATGGCTCGTCCATCGAGTGCCCGATCTCGCAGTGGAACAGCACACAGACTTCGGCCGTCTCGCTGGCGAACACCACGACGCTGTTCGTGACGTTCTTCCTGCGTACGTCGTCGAACGATCTGCAACTGTCGGTTGCGGGCTTGCCGGTGCAAATCACCAACATGACCAATGGTCCGGTGTAACTCAACGTTGTAGTCCGTCTCACTCCTGCCCCGCCTTTCCCAGTGGAAGGACGGGGTGGGAGGTAGAGGGAGCTACAGAAAAAAGCAGGTTTCAGAAATGATTCTTTTTGCAGAAGACTGGTATAAACATCCCCGAGCGATTATCGACATGAAGACCTCCAACGAGAGCTTCGTGCGATTGGCAGGTCTGTATCGCAAGATGGGGGTAGTGAACAACGCGTTTTGTTTGGCGCTCTTAAATCCTGACCTTCAAGGCATGGATCCGTTTGCCCCTGACTTGACGCTCGAAGAAATGGCGATGGTGGCAGTGGAGGTGGCCAACAACCCCTGGTACTTCATGCGTGAGATCGCGCGGGTGCCAGCAATCGGTGGCGGGCCAGCAACTCCCCTGTTAGGAAATCGTGGCAATGTGGCGCTCTTCTGGAGCTTTTTTAACCACATCATGACTTTCCTGATTCAGATCCGTCAGACAGGTAAGTCGCTCAATACCGACATGTTGATGGTGCTGCTCATGAACTTCATGTGCCAGAACACCGACATCAACCTGTTGACGAAGGACGACATTCTGCGACGCGCGAATATCGACCGGATCAAGAACATCATGTCCGAGCTGCCGGGCTATCTCCAGCAACGCGGTAAGGACGACACGAATAACGGTGAAGTGGTGACCGTCAATTCGTTGAACAACAAGTACAAGACGCACGTGCCGCAGTCGTCGGAAAAGGGTGCGTACAAGTTGGGTCGTGGTTTGACGTCTCCCATCTTCCACATCGACGAAGCGCCTTTCCAGCCTAACATCGAAATCGCCATGGGCTCGGCTCTGGCTGCAACCGGTGCGGCAGTGGATAAGGCGAAACTCAACGGTTCCCCTTACGGCACGATCATCACGACGACCGCTGGTAAGAAGGATGACAAGGACGGCAAGTTCGTCTACAAGCTGGTGAGCGGTGCAGCGATCTGGACTGAGAAGTTCTTTGATGCACGCAATGCGGATGAGCTCGAAGACATGGTGCGTAAAGCCAGTCGTGGCGAACACGGCGGTGTGTACCGGGTGAACATCACTCTGAACCACCGTCAGCTGGGTAAGGACGACAAGTGGCTGCGCCAGAAGCTTGAAGAAGCCACGGTGTCGGGTGACGATGCAAACCGAGATTACTTTAACATGTGGACCTCGGGTAGCCAATCGAATCCGTTGCCGATCTACATCTTGGAAGCCATTGCCAAGTCGGTGCAAGAAGTTAAGTACACTGAGATCAGTCCGGAAGGCTACATCACGCGCTGGTACATCCGGGAAGAAGAGATCGAAGAGCGTATGCGTAACGGCCGATATGTCATCGGCATGGATACGTCGGAAGCCTCGGGAGGCGACGATATCTCGCTCGTGATGCTGGACGTGGAAACACTTGAAGTCATTGCAGGCGGCACGTTTAACGAAACTAACCTGATCACCTTCTGTAAGTGGGTGTGCTCGTGGTTCACGCGCTGGGATACCACAACGGGCATTATCGAGCGTCGTAGCACGGGTGGTATGTTGATGGACTACCTGTTGCTGATGCTGCCGTCATTGGGCATTGATCCGTTTAAGCGCCTCTACAATCGCGTCGTGCAAGAGTACGATGAGATGCCGGATCGCTTTAAGGAAATCCAAGTGCCGATTACGCGTCGGGATCAAGACGTGTATGTGCGCTTTAAGAAGACGTTCGGGTTTGCGACCTCAGGTGGCTTGGGTCAGAACTCACGAATGGAACTCTACTCGACGACGCTGCAACTCGCAGCCAAGCGTTCGATGAACTTCATCCAGGATAAGACCTTGATCGATCAGATCACGGGCCTCATCACGAAGAACGGTCGTATTGACCACGAAGACGGCTCGCACGATGACATGGTCATTGGTTGGCTCTTGACCCACTGGCTGATTACGAAGGGCAAGCAGCTCGCCTTCTATGGCATCGATCAACGTCGTATCGGTATGGGTATCTCCTCGCAGGCTTCGGAAGAGTACGCAGCTGAACTCGTCTTTCGTCAGGAGCAAGAACGGCTTCGCATGGACATGGATGATCTGGCCACCGAGCTCTCGAAAGAAAGCGACGAGTGGGTGATCATGCGCTTGGAGCATCAACTCCGGATTCTGAATAAGTTGGTGATTCGGGAAGAAGGGGAAGTGTTCTCGCTCGATACCCTCATTGCGAAGGCTCGGGAACAGCGCCGCGAGAAACTGCGTGAAGGCAAGAACGGTCTGAAGAAGACAGGTGTGCCCTATCGTGGGATTGAAAGTAGCTTCACGGAACTGCCGCCTCAGAACGCTGGGGTGCGTGGTGCCATCCGAGGTGGCTTCGGTACCTTTACACGTCACTATCGGTAAGCGGCATAAGACCCGGCTCGCGCCGGGCTCCTATGCTGTCGACTTACCAAACCAATCCAACCGGGTCACGCCGATTTAACTTGGCCAAGAGCAGATCGAGATACGCTTCGATTGCTCTTTGTTTTTGTCGGGTCTCATCGAGCAAGTACATCGAGTCCCGCGGCATGTTCACATTGAACGGCGTCGCGACCTCGTGGAGACGCTCTGGTGCATCCGGTGGCACAACTGTGCTAATCGAATACACCGCCATGCGTCGACTGGGCATGAAGAAGCGCTGATATTGCCGTTTGAAATACACGGCTTTACAGTTGATCGTCATCTCGTATCCATGGACGCTGACTGCCGTCAAGGACGAAACGTGATTATCCACTGTCATATCAAGCGACACTTGCGACGGGCCCGTAACCCATCGCACCAACTTGGCGACCCCCGCCGCCAGGAGTACCCAGAACCCCTTGTTCTGAACCATGATAACAACCTGTCGATAGTGGTTGGAATGTCCCTACGCTGGTTTTACTTCGTGTAGTACGTCATGGTCATGGTGCGCGCGACGATGTAGAGCAGCACAGCGGTGCGAACAGATGCGATGACGCTATCGTTTTTATTACCGGTGGCTTGTCGCACACACCACTCGGTTTTCTCCCGCAGCGAGAAGAGAGCTGGGTCGATCGATCGCGATGAGGTGTACACACCGCGCAGGCGCGCCAGAAGCGTCGGCAGGTCTACGTGGCTCGCCGCCATATTGCGCTCTTCCGCAAGATAGTCGAAGGCATGAATCAATGCTTCATTCAGCAGCTCTTCAATCTTCTTCGCCCCGGACTGTCGGTAGTTATCCGAAATCCAGGCGAGCGTCTCACGGAACAAACGCGGCGGCGTGGTGTACATGAGCTTCTCGATAATGCCGAGTAACTCTTCGCGGATGAACGATCCCTTATCCGTCACAATCGCGTGCAGGTATCGGGTGTAGGCCAAGAGGTTACGGCTCTTGTCCTTCAGGACCGCTTCCCCGTCGTAGTCCACAATCGACGAGGTGGATTGAATCCGTACGCCCTGATGATGGACGGTCAGAAAGACATCATAGATGTTCTTCAACATGTCCCGGATCCGGCCTTGCGTGTCGTTGAGCAAGTAGACGATTTCCAGGTCATTGTCCATCTTGGCGATGGCAGTGAAGTGCAAGCCTTCAGGCGAGATCAAATCTTCGCTTCGTTGATTCAACACCGCATTCCAGCTACCGAGCTGCTTGATCGCGTACTTGTTCGAGAGTGACGCGTACGTGGCTTCTGCCGTTTCCCGGTCTGCCGGATAACGGAAGTGCTGATACAGGCGCGAGGTCAAGAACTTGTACTGCAACACCAGGGCCACATCGAGCATACCTTGGTGCTTCTGTTCCTTCGTGAGCTTGGGGGCTTTATAGATGGCGTGCATCAGCCAAGCGCAGGACAGGTTCAGGGGATCCGATGACACCTTGAACTCGGGATTGATGGTCGGCAATGCGTGCAGCTCATCTCGCAAATGATGCTGGTCCACATTAAGAATTTCATCGAACCACTGATCCCGATCGGTGTCGGTAAAGCGCACCACTTGCACGCCCAGCAGGTTGCCACCGAAGAACTCGATATGATCGGGGTTCTTCTGCACCCAGCGCAGGCGATAGAGCGCGAGCTTCTTGATGAAGTTAAAATCAATCACCAGTGAGCCACAGGCCTCCATGAATACACGATTCACGCCGGCCATTGAATTGCGGTTGCTGGTATCGACTAACGATGCGTTAACCGTGGCCATTACCAGAGCCACCACGGCGTCATCATCAGCTCCAAGGTCTGGCGATGCATGACCTGGGAGAGGAGGAGATATTGAGTTGTCAGAAACATGGTCTTGTCCTTATTTG
>OULI01000002.1_pt1 | contig 8138 bp, 10 predicted proteins | sample 1690721 | NCBI WGS metagenome assembly OULI01 (sample SAMEA3914788, study PRJEB12502) | metagenome | biome: forest; material: soil | place: Canada | collected 2011-07-03 | depth 0.1 m | reverse complement strand
TGCATGACCTGGGAGAGGAGGAGATATTGAGTTGTCAGAAACATGGTCTTGTCCTTATTTGGCTGGAGCGTGTTTCTTGAAGTACGCGGCGAGCTTGCGAGGCGTCTTCAGTCCAGGATGGGCTTCGCGAGCAATCGTCACGCCGAAGTGCTTTTCCAGTTCCGCGACGAGCTTGATAGCGCGAATGGTGGTCGCTGCCTTCGTTTCGATATTGCGCGGGAAGAACTGGTCATCCGGCGACATCCCGGCTTCGAAGTGCGTGTGAACCATCTGCATCACGACTTTGAGCACTTCGTCTTCGTCATCAAGGCCAGCCTTCGCATACGACTCCATCGAGAAGTACACCTTCACTCCGCGCTTCAGACACATGGACTCGAGTGACTTGGCGAGCACCCCCAGTTCAGGCTGCGCGTTCTCACCACCACCCTGACCGTTTTCGCTGGGCAGGTCTGCATCCATCACGACGACATAATCGGGCTCTTCGTTCTCACCGAACTTAGCCAGATCTTGACTGACCTCGACGATGTCTTCAGGCTTCACGTCTTTTGCATCCACGCCGTAGACCGTCGTGCTGCTATCCTTCTCTTCCGCCTGACCGAGAATGCGCATCGCGTCATCGGCTTCTTGCTGCATGATCGCGTCATTGGCTTGCGACTCAACGGACACTGCCATCGGGTTCGCCTCTTCTTCTTGCGCTTCCTCGTTGCGATCGAGGTTGTGTTTGTTGTACACCTGAGCGAGCGCCTCTTGCAATTGAACGGCAAGCGGGCCTTTCAACTCCACTGTCATGTCGCGCTCACCCGTATTGAGAGCTTCGACGCCGCCCCCACCGGTTTTACCACCCCCGGTCACCCAGCTGTCGAATGCACCTTCCAGTGCCAGCTTCAGTAAAGATGCCATAATCGTTCCTTGAGAATATCGCCCGTCTGGCGTCACACACCATGACGCCAAAAATACCCTATATAGGAGCAGGCCTGTAGAGCGGCTGTCGGCCCCAGGCGATGCGTTGGTACCGCCGCCGCGCCCGAGCCGCTCCTGCGCCCTCTCAGCGCCTCCCAGGCCCCTCGCCGGCCGGCCCCCGACCCTCGCTGCGCCGCCTTTAAAGGTTTTGTTTTTAAGTTTCTTCTATCTATCGAGTAGAGACTACGATGATAGATGGTGTTGCTGTGGTTTGCTCTTTGTCTTTACCGTCAAGGTCGACTGCTTTCCTAGTGAAGGGCCTCCAGCCCGTAACGACCTAGAAAAGCTACATCGTTTTTAAAAAACCCAACCCTCTGGATTTCTTCTTCCTTACCTTGCTTGTCCTGTAAGGGACAAGCCTATTCTTTGCTTTATCTTCTGTGAGTAAAAAAATACTGTAGTCAGTGATTCTGTAGAACCTATAACAGCTTAATAGTAGGTTCACCTGCAAACTGCATACAGGATAGTAGAGGGGCACCATAACCTAGTAAAAGGGGCTCTTCCCGGAGGGAAGCCCCTTTTACTCTAATATATAAATGTCTAGAGTTGGGGAGAGAAAATTCTAGACTGTGTTTGAACTTTGTTTTGGTCATATATCACCCCCCTGAACCGCAAACCAGGAGTGAACATGCGTACCGAAAACGAGATCAGTCAAGATCTCCAGAAAGCCACAGACATCAAGAACGCGTATCAGTCGGCCTACGAGACTGCGAGTAAGATCCGCGACATTGACAACGTGGAAACCGATCGACCCCTGAACGCACTCTCGCGCGGCATTAAGCGCATGACTTTGCGCCAGAAGCGCCTGAACGAGGAACTCGACGAGCTTCTCGGTAAGGGTCGTAACAAGTAAACCCAAGCGGGACTTCGGTCCCGCTGTTATGCCGTTAGGAGAAGTCATGGAACTCGATCTAGCCAAGCTCAATGTCATTGAGCTGCTCAATGCACGCGATGATGCCATCAAGGCCCGCGGTGACCTGCAAAGGTTCTACCACGAGCGCTTCACGCGTTCGCTTGGTGCGACCATTGGTAACCCAGCGGACTTGCCCATCATAATCAACAAGTACCGCACCGACATGGTGTCTCATCTCGTACGCCTGATTGGCAAACACGCCGAGGCATCGATCGAAGACTTCACCACCCTCATTGATCGTATCAGTGAAGAACTGGTCGATCGCACAGGGCGGTCTGGGTAAACTTTACGCAGTAGCTACAGTGGTATGTCGAGAGTTCATAACCAAGGAAACGTAAACGTGAATCATCTTCAGTTGTTGAAGCTGCAAGACTTACCCAAGTGGGTGCAGGAGCGCATTGACAGTCAGTCGACGCCGTACCATGCCTACTTCGACTTCAAGTGGAAAGAGTTCCCGGTCGATCCCATTCTCTTCGATGCCCCCCTCGATGAGAAGAAAGATCTGCCCAAGGCGATCGCCGAGATGCTCGATCTGATGGATCCGGACATCTACACGAAGATCCAGTTGCCTGATGGCTCGCGTGTGATTGGCCTGTCGACTCCGCTGGGCGGCATTGCGCTCTACGAGTTCACCGCACCCACCAATGTGCCGATCGATGAAAAGGGCACGATGGGCCGTGTGGTACTGAAGCACCTGAAGCTGCACGCACCGGAAGTCTTCTGGCAAGCGAAGCTGATGGAGTTGGATGCGAAGGGTGGTGTGAACCTTGTCACGTTCATGTACCTCTTCGGGATTGGCGACCCTAAGTTGCCGCTCGACAAACGCAATGAGCACAACATCGCCAAGCGTTTGCAACTCGTGCTTGATGTGGCTGAAGCACGCAAAACCAAGAACCAATAACCAGGACACCCAGGACCATGGCAACAAATAAAACCAAAGCAGTCGCAGCAAAGACACCCACTGTCAAGAAAGTCGGTCGTTCGGGCCAGACCGCTGGTGCGGCGAAGCCCAGCGCCGTGAAGTGTGATCCGGTAGCGAAGCCGGCAACGAAGGCTGTGAAGAAGCTGCACCAGATCGTCGAGCCGGCACCGGCTAAGGGTCGTGCTGCGGCCAAGCGCAAGATGTTCGACGCGAAGCAAACCGAAGCGATGGCCAAGCCCGTGCTCGACCACCTGCACGCGGCAAGCAAGGCTCCGAAGACCCCGAACTCGGGCATCTCCGGTCAACATGTTCCGGCCAAGAAGGTGGCTGCAAAAAAGCCGGTAGCGGCCAAGAGCCCCAAGTCGTCCAGCCCCAGCGCGACCTCCGCGCTGAACAGCTCGACGCCATCCGCTGCTTCTTCAGTACCCATCAGCGCACAGTCGTCTGATACCGCGCAGGCAACGGCTCCGGACGGTGGTAAGCCCGAAGCAATTGCGGCGGCGATCACGAAGGCGGTCGCTGGCCTGAACGGCACGGCGAACATCACCCGCAAGGACATCTCGCGTGTGGTGCATCGTGAAGTGATCGGCAAGACGAACAACGTGACTGCCTCGGTGCGCGGCGACATCTACGCGCATGTACTCACCGATGCTTTTGTGCGGGCAGATGAGACACTCAAGGAATTCCCTGGTCAGCACCGCTCGGCAATGCGACCGTTTGTGACGTTCTTCGAACGCTTCTGGGGTGTGATCGAAAACCGCACCGACATCCAGCGCAACTTCGACGAAACCACGTTCAAGAACTTCCTGGACGAGAACGTCAACACGCTCCTCACGCACGGCGAATACGCTCGTTTCTCGTTTGCCTGTGGTGCGCGCGCAATCGTTCATCACACGTTCGCCGGCTCGGCTGTCATGACGATTGCTCCGAATGAGTTCGTCGCGCAGCTCAAGCGCATGCCGTTTGCTGACAAGCAGGCAGTCGAAGAGCAGGCTCGTCGCAATCCGCCGGTCTTCTCATTTTATTCGAGCGTGGCTATGGGCCTGTCGGCGCTCGTGCGCTGTGACGTGGATCAACCTGGTCTTTCCCTGATGGTGTTGAACCGTGTGTTTGGCGACCCGATCGACTACGCGCTGCATTTGGGCGACACCTGTCTGGCGACTTCCGTGGAAACCCTGCTGGATCACCTGGTGGACAAGGAAGCACAGGTTCTCCGCAAGGCCGCCTAAAGCACATCTTGTGCTAACGAAACATTTGAACAGATTACTCTCAAGGATCGAGAAGCCATGAGCCTCACGCACGACGCGCATCACCTGAATTTCAAGGATTACAAGTTCCCGCTCGAAGACCGTGCATTCCTCGACAAGATCGCATTCATTCATTACGACGGCGCCGCCAAATCGAAACGTGTCAGCGACGCGATTCGTGAAACGCTGCGCATCCTGACGGCCTACAACGGCTTCGTGGCGCACTATGACGTGTCGGCAACTGTGAAGTTCATGTCGAAGCCTTTGGGCGACGGCACCTCCACGGTGGTCGAGCTGCATCAGGTCAGCGAGCGCATCGGTTTCATCGGTCAGGACAAGAAGGGCTTCGGCCAACTGAACCTGCTCAACGGCGCGTTACTCCTGCCGGCGTATCTGCAACCGAAGAAGGCTGATGTCAAGGAAGGCGAAGCGGCGAAGGAAGAACAAGCACACGAGTTCATCTCGAACCCGGTGAAGCTTATCGCAGCATTCGAGCAGGCATTCGAAGGCGAGCGCTCGGCTGAATGGTGGCTGGCTGATGGCAACAAGTTCCAGGTTGCGACCTTCCTGTACGAATGGCGTCGTATCGTGCTCGATCTGCCGTTCGGCTTCCACGGTCATGCGTGGAAGGACAACCACGGTGTTGTGCATTTCTACGCAACGCAGTCGGGCGATCTCGAATTCCCGGACGAACGTCTGAACCTGTATCTGTCGATCACGCTGCCGTCGGTGTTCAACGGCAAGGTCATCGAGCTGGAAAAGGCTGAGCAAGCAGCCTGATGTAAGTTTGGTTTCTCAAATTGAACACTTGGATCTAGGACGAAGAAAGAACTCAGGATGCATTACGCGACCTCCCCGGGAAGCTGCATCGCTTGAGGCAATCGGTGAATTCGTGATCCTTTGAATGTACCAGTAGATGAGAGAAGCGTGTGACCCGGGTCACACTTAGCCCGTTCTTTGACAATTTGATTCCGTTATAACGACGGCATAGACCCCTCCCTAACTGGGAGGGGCTTTATGATCGTAACTTTTAAAAAGGTAAAAAAAGTGAAGACGACGAAGAAAGTAGATGTGGCAGCAGCCATGGACGCCATTCGCAATTTGCCCCCGCGCTACGTGGTGCAGGGCTGGCTGAATAAGTACCCGGAACTCGCGAAAGACATTCGTGCCGCCAATCTCGATTACCGCACGCATAGCGCAATGGTGAAGGCTGTGATCGAGATCGTGCGTCGCTACACGAAGAAGCTGTACAAGAATCCGTCGAACTACGTGAACCTGACAGCGACAGCACTCGGTCACGATGCGTTCAAGGCACGCTTTAAGGGCGCCACGATGAGCACCTACGTCGTGAAAGAACTCGAGAAGCTGAACGCGAAGGCTTAACTACTCGGCTACGGCATACACCCCTCCCTTGCGGGAGGGGCACGTACCACCTTCTTTTTTCTTTTAGCGATTGCCGCCCTGGAGGGCACGGATGGTGCGGTTCCAGCGCTCGTTGTCGTTCATGTACGCGACCTTCGTCCACTTTTCCTTCAAGTAGTCTTGATAGTTTTGCTCAGCATCGGCATAACCGTCAATGATTTCCTTGATGCGACCCAGTGTCTGACCGCCACGCAGCTCACCAATATCGAGTTGCACGATGTAGGTGTTGTAGATGTAGGACTTGACCGCGAACTCAACCAGCTTGGAGAAGTGATGATAGCTGCGCAACTGGATGTTGTTCAGGTTCTCATCGTTGCCCACCAGACAGCGTAGATAGGCGTTAGCGGGCATGGTCATCACGTCACGTACCAACACCACGTTTTCCCCGATGAGCTCGATACGGGCCGTGCTCGTCTGCGGGATCATACCCATGGCATCCATGACGGCTTGACCGGCTTGCAGCATCATGTTGTTCTGACCGTTCGCGGCAATACCAGCCGCACTGATACGCGACGGATCCGCAAACGACACGTTGAGCACGCTCATGATCGAAGCACCATTGGTGCGATTCTTCGGAATCCGAAACACGGACTCATAGACGTCGTCCCCGCCGATGCGACAGCCATCGAGCAATACCCAGATCTCGCGGCCACCCACGAGGTTAGCATCGACCATCACACGCGGGCGAATCACCAGCGTCATGACTTGTTCGTCGATACTCTTTGGCGCATCGCGCCAGCGTTCGGTGCGTTTCACAAAGACCGTGTGCAGCACCTCGGGAGGGATGCGATACTTGATCTCAGAAAGCGCCTTTTGCACAGGGTTCATAGATCCCCCTCCTTAAAAAGAAAACGGTGATATATCATAAACTAGATAGCCTATCAAATGATTTCTACCAAAGGAGCATCCCAGATGGAAGAAGCACGTAGTGAAATGCGCAATCGCATCCGCCAGGTCATCAGCAATGCTGAAATGCAACTTGAAGGCGATTACAACTCGTTCGAGTTTTACCAGTCCTGCGGCCTCACGCTCTTCCGCGGCACGAAGCTGCACAATGGCAGCGAATCGGTTGACATCTTCCGCTTCGATAAAGATGGCAATGATTTCAATCCGGCCTCGCTCGGCGCAGACAACACCAAGGCCTGGATCAAGGCTCTCAACAAAGACAAGTGCTCGGAAAGCCGCATCTGTCTTTTCCTTGATGTCAGCTACCGTCAAGTGGAAATGGCACTGGCTGTCTAATCGCGGAGGGCGCCATGCAAGATACCCACGGCTACCTGGGTGAGTTTCCGATCGACATTAAAACCCACGTCGTCTTTAAGACCTACACGAATGTGGACTGGGCGATGACGTATATCGCCATGTACGGTCAGATTGATGGCGCACATCACAAGTCCTGGGTGATCGACCAGGTGGCTCGCATTCTCTTAGGGACACAGGTCATCGTCACTGAAGCGCGTTGGGAGCGGCACGCACCAGAGTACCGGTACTGTGTGGGCGATCCCTCGACGGGGTATGTCGAGTGGCGCAAGAATGTGATGGAAGCACCGATTGAAGAAGAGGAGCCCTCAGCGGCAGATAACGATGCCGACATGTGGGGTTGGGAAGGCGAGTCATATGACGAGGGCAGCCCGCCCTGAAAGGAGTCATCAAGTAGTTTTTTATCGTTCTCCACTCTCGTATGTGGAAGTCCATCTCCCCAATTTCAAGGAACAGAAAACATGACGCATCAACGTGAACTGGGCCGCGTGCGACTCTATTCGTGCGGCGGCGCAGGCATTAACATCGGTAGCAAGGTTGCTCAGATGTTGCAAAGCCATGCCGACCAGAGCGTGTTCGCTGATCTGGACACGGTCTACATCGACGCATCCACGTCCAACCTGCATCCGGGCATCGACTCGAACAAGCTGTATCTGGTCGAAGGTAAGGACGGCTCGGGCGGTGATCGCGCGGAGAATTACCACGACATCGAACCGCGCACGCGTGAAATCATCAACAAGTTCAAGCCGGCTGACGCGAACATCGTGATCTCCTCGGGCGGCGGCGGCACGGGTGCCATCCTCGCGGCCTGTCTGGTGAACGAGTTACTCGCGTCCGACGCGATTACGTTCGTGATCTGTGTGGGTGATGATGCGACCAAGAAGTGGACGAGTAACACACTCAAGACGCTTCAGTCGTACAAGAACGCCACGCAAACGCTGAACAAGGTGATTCCGCTGTTCTATCTGCAAAATGGCCAGGACATGTCGCGCTCGGTGGTCGACGAACGTGTGCAAGATCTGGTCGCCGCGCTGCTCGTGCTGTTCTCGCGCCGCAACCGCGAACTGGACAGCAAGGACCTGTACAACTGGGTGAACTACCAGAACGTCACGTCCTATACGCCGGACCTCGCTGCGCTCACGCTCTTCACGAACAAGATCGACAGCGACATCAACAAGATCGGCAACCTGATCTCGATCGCGACGCTCGTCGCCGATGGTCTGGACCCGACGCTCTCGAAGCGCCCGGAAGTGCAGACGGTTGGCTACGTGGACGGCATGCTAGGCGGCAAGACGCTCTCGAGCCCATACCACTACGTGCTGAGCGACGGCGTGTTCCATGGCGTGACGGAAAACCTGAACAAGGTCCTGGCTGAATTCGAAGCCGAAGCCGGCGCGCGTCTGAAGAAACCGAG
>OULI01000010.1_pt1 | contig 8562 bp, 13 predicted proteins | sample 1690721 | NCBI WGS metagenome assembly OULI01 (sample SAMEA3914788, study PRJEB12502) | metagenome | biome: forest; material: soil | place: Canada | collected 2011-07-03 | depth 0.1 m | reverse complement strand
GGTTGTTGAATGGGGTCTGGCTTGTGCAGTGTGGCCGCGCGGCTTCCAGTACGCGCGTCCCTACATCGACCCGGTGACGACGGCCGAGAAGATCCTCAAGGAGAAGCTGATGGTGAGCAAGCTCCTGTGGACCGACACGAAGGCGTTCACCGCATGGCAAGTTAGCCACATGGCGAACAAGCTGTCGGGTTCGATGAATAGCGAGATGGTCAAGCGCTACCGTTCGGAATTCACGCTCGGTCAGCCGCGCAAGGTGCACCTCACGCCGACCGTGTCCATCACCCTGAAGGTGCCGAACGTACTCGAGTATGTGAACGCCGGTACACGCTGGGTGGCGGAGATCACGAAGACGGTGGACGATGCGTTTGCGGAACCGCCGGAAGACAATCGCCGTGCCAACCTGATCGTGCAGCACGGCCAGGCCACCGCGATGCGCCAGTACACCCACTGGGTGGAAAGCATTCTGGCTGGCAATTCGACCATCGTCGACACGGAAACGATCGAGAACATCTTGAACGATTTCTCGGCCGATGACGACATCCGCTCGAAGTTCTTCGACGAAGTGCGCAAGTTCATCGACGAATCCACGTTGGCTGTGATCGGTACGCCGGCTGCGGCCCACGAGAAGAGCGAGACGCTGCCGCGCTTCCCGCACGTGTTGCCGATGAATGTCGAGCACACTTTTTTTACCCTGCTCGAGCAGAAGGTGATGCGGATCAGCCAGCGCATCTAAAGGCTCGTCATGTCGTGCAACCAGACTTTGGTGGTCACGTGCCGGAGGACAATCTTCTTCGGCGGGTGATCGAAACGGGTCCGGTGGTGAAGAACTCATCGGACTTGCAGTTAATGCTGCGTGACATGTACGAAACCACGTACGGCATTTACGATCACAATAAGGATCGGGATGAGGACCTGCTTAGCCTCGTGGCGATTCGAGAGGGTGAAGACGGAAGTGTCGGCGGCCATCTGTACGAGCGGATTCGGCAATTCGACAAGCGTGAGATCCTGAAGTTCTTTGGATTGAGCGTGACCGAATTCCTGGAGCTACCCACGGACATTGCGAACTACTTGGTGGAGCTATCCGTCCAGAAGCAAGCATCGAACCACAACGTAGCCAGGGATGCGGAACAGCAGGTTCAGCAACAACTGGGCTTGTTCGACAATCAACCAGTTTGATTAACTGAGCGGGAGGCGTGATGATTGAATCAGTAGAAGTCGAGGACATCTTCACGTCCCGTGCTCAGACGTTGGTCTTGCCCTGTAACACCGTTGGTGCTTTGGGCGCAGGACTGGCGAAAGCGTTTAAAGAGAAGTGGCCTGAAATTGAATGGCCGTATAAGTATCAGTGCCAGACGTTCCAGTTGGAATCGAATGGCCTGTACTGCTATCGACTCAAGTCCGGTCAGCAAATTCTGTTCTTTCCAACCAAGAAGCATTGGAAGCGTCCCTCGACGTTGCAGTACATCGAGCGGGGCCTGCTAAAGTTGGTGAAGAACTACGAGCGCTACGGGATCACGTCGTTGGCGGTGCCTATGCTCGGTTGCGGGCTGGGGCAACTGAAGTGGGTGGATGTGTACCCATTGATAATGGAGCATCTGGATCCGTTACCAATTCCGGTACGTGTGTGCCTATCTCCAGAGTAGCAAGGTAGTGCCTTAATGGTGGTGGCTGGGGGGATTCGAAAACTTTACTCGACTCCACATTAAGGGTTTCAAAATGAAGAAGATTCAATCGCTGTTTTGCCGGAACGAAGAGAAAGACGAGCTGGGGTCGCGCCGTGTGCGCGATGAGGTCATGCCGGGCGCAGAATGGGTTGTGAATGGAGAGGGTGTCGCCACGCGTAAGTGGGACGGTGTCGCAGTACTGATTCAGGAAGGGCGCGTGTACATGCGCTTTGACTTGAAGACAGGGCGCCAAAGACCCGAAGGCTTCATTCCGGCTCAGGAAGCAGCTGACCCCAATACTGGCCACTGGCCGGGATGGGTGAGTGCAGACTGTCCAGCTGGTAAGTACGTGATGGCAGCAGTGAAGAAGGCGCAGGAAGATTGGGGTAGTATTGCTGACGGGACGTACGAGGCGTGTGGTCCGAAGATTGGTACGCGTCATGGCGCCAATCCGGAGAAGCTGACGGAGCATGTGCTATTCGCGCATGGGAAGGAAGTGGATCTGCATGCGCCGCGTAACTTCAACGAACTGAAAGCGTATTTGCAAGCTCGCGAGATTGAAGGCTTTGTGTGGCATCATCCTGATGGTCGCATGGTCAAGATCAAGAAGGCTGACTTCCCGGTCTAAAAGGAAGCAAAAAAAGAAGTAGGCACAGCGCCCAGACCCGTGTGGGTCTGGGCTTTATGCCGTGTTAATACCACCAGCGCCGATCACCTTGCGGCGGCTGATGTTGTTTCTTGTCAAGCATGCAGACGGGCACACCGCTAACCTTCTTGCGAGACGTCCAGCTCTCACGGGGGTTGAACAGCGGAGTAGAGTGTGCGACGCGGCGCTTCGAGAGCTCCACCTTCTTCTTTTGCAGGCGACGCTGCTTGGGCGTCTGTTGGTAGTTCTTCACATCTACTCCTTGGTTTTAGTTAATGGAGGGAGAACGTGATTCCTCCCCCTTATGCCGTCTGCTTAATTACTGCCAGCGATTGCGGCCGCCTTGAGACATGCCGTTGAACGGTTCACGGAAGAGGCCGCCACTTTCATTGGCACGCACGCTTGTGGTCGTTGCGAACGGATAGCTCGGTGTCCACGCAGCCTGCACCTTCGGGATGCTCACGGAGAAACCCACATCACGCACACCCTGACGCAAGGCATGAATGAACTCCGCTGTGAACGTGACCCGTGTAGCCGTATCCGTGAAGTGCACATTTCCCAGGATACTGCGGATCATCTGCTTGCGCTTGGCCACACGCACCATCTCGGGAATGGATTGGTCCATATACGTCTGGGCCCATTCATCCGAGAAGCGCGGGTCTTTCACGAATGTCAATGCCCGCACCATCAGTTGATCGAGATCACGAATGTCAGCCCGTTCCCCCCTGTAGTCCATGTAGTAGCCAAGCGGGATCGGGTTGTTCTCCGTCATCACGATCTGGCCGTGGTTCGGGAAGTACTGACTAAACCGCCCACCGCACAGACGCTCTGCCGTCTCCAGCAGGAAACGGTTTGCGCCTTGTTCGCCGTGTGCTGCTGCTGCCCACGGGTCCAGGCGCCACGTATCCGAGCTGGCGTTGGCCACATCCATCGAGAAGACCAACTGGGGCAGCATGACTTCCCACAAAGCAGCTGTGGTGGCATCCTGACTGAGAATCGCCTCGCTGTAGTTCGGCAGGAAGTGCTCCAGCCGATTACACTTAGCCGGGGTGGTCATCAGGTTCGGACGCACCAAGGCATCTTGCCACGTCCTGTCTTCTGTCATGACAGTCGACGTTGCCAACAGTAGCATCTGCAAGGACACCAGGTCAGGACCACCACGACCCGGTTCGATTTGCGTGATCACGAAGCGCGGGAGAAACTTCTTATCCTCCACCGGAATCACATCCACGAACCCAGCCACCGTACCAATCTCGAACGGACGATGTTCGGGGCGGGGGGACATTCTCGTCTCGAGCGTCAGCACGACGTCACGACGAATCGGCATCTGCATCACATCAGAACGTGCCGGCGGATTGTAGTCCGTCTTCAGCTGCTGATTTGATGATTCCATCCTACTCAGATCGAGTTCCGTCGAATCGCCCAGCTGCGCGAACAACTGACCGGATGCAGCCGACACGATACTGTACGCCAGGTGATGCAAGACCACGGGGTCCTCGAGCTTGACACCGTGGTGCAGTACCCGAGCACCGCCGTCGAAAAGCGGCGTCTCCTGAGGCTTCATCAGAGCCTGAGTAACAACACGTCGAGCGATGTCCGCATAGGTGCGATCAAACACAGCACCCGCCGGGTGCTCGATCATCACCGTCTGACCTTGATAGGCCATGCCCGTTTCATGGACCTGCTGGGTCCATTCCTCGGTTTCGATGATGACGAGGTGGTAACCCACACCCTTCTCGGGCTCGCTCTTCTTCGACACTAGCACCGCCAGCGCGGGAAGCGCCAACTGGTCGTCGAAGATCGGCACCAGCCTGATTTCGCACGCCGGATCGGCGCGCTTGAGCACTTCAGCGAGCAGGGTTTGAAAGTGCTCGAGTTCCGAGTGGGTCGGGTTCAGTTCTTGAAAGAACATGCTGTTCAGATCACGAAACGAGCGCGGACCACGGGGAGCATCGTTCTTCTTGTCGTTACCGTTGTTATTGCCGAGTGACATGTTGGTTTCCTTGGTTTTATGTGGGTGGTTAACGCGGGGTCAGCACTTCGTTGGGGTACGGCATGCCGTGGTTGACATTGCCTTCTGCCAGGGCAATACCGAAGGCGGTGACAACGATCGAATCGCCCTGAGGATTCGTTACCTCGTCACAGACTTCCGGCGCCGGGTTGAACGTACCCGGGTGGAACTTCTCGATCCAGAGGCGGCGATTGGAATCGCACGAGAAGTTGTTCTCTTCCCAGTCGAAGATGACGGTGTGCAGGGGATAGCCGTAGCTATACTCCTTGCGAACATCGTACTCCTTGCCCTGCCACTTGAGGGTAACAAGCGCTACCGGGCGTTGCTTGTTGTACGGGCCCTCGATTTCATCGAAGCGAATCTCCGGATCCTTGAACGGTTTGAGGAACTCCATTAACCGCGCCTTGAATTCCGCACGGGCTTCCGGCGTATCAAAGGTGCGCAGATAGACAGGCTCGCCGTACTGGAAACCGTTGGGCTCACCCGCGTGCTTGCGAAACACCGACAACTCGGTGATGTCGCCCTGGAAGATCAAGCCGTAGCCGTCCTTGGCCGGGATTGCATCATACTCGTTGGGGAGCTCATCCCACATCTTCTCCCAGAGCTGCTCTTCGGTCATCTGAGCACGCATCGGTACTTCTTCTGCGTGAGCGTATCCATTTACAGCGGCACGCGCGGTACGGGAGATCATCGGGCCAAACTTCGTAGCCAAAAGCGGATTCATGTGTTTCCTTGGTTTAAGTTGTTGTGTCTTCACGAAAGCGCATCGCAGGGGTAGCGCTCGTTACTGCCAATTCACGACTACCTGGCACACCAATCGAAGCATTCGTTTGTGAAGGCGTAGCCGATGTGGCTGCCGGCGTCGTGAAGATGTTGATTTGCGGGACTGCTTTGACTTCGGAGAGAACCGGAGCTGAGACAGGCGCGCTAGCCACTTCCCGTGACAGGAGGGACTTAATCTTGCTTACCAGCGTATTGATAGCGAACATGTACAGCTCCTTAATGGGTTAATGTCGAGTGTTGTTGCCCCGCACGTGGAACGTGCGTGAGCGTTGCTGTTGGAACGGATTGTTGCCGTAGTACGGTGCACTGTGATCGCGCACCACACGACAGTGAACGCCAGCATTACCCGCATTATTCATGAGGGTAAAATCACTGGACTCGTCTTCTTCGTCGGCGTCAGTCATGGGGAGATCTGTTTCCATGGCTTCGGCGAGCACGCCCCAGAACTTATTCATCAGCTCGCGTTCTTCATCGAGCTCTTCGATGTCCAGGCCCAAGAGAACCGATTTCATCTTGAACTCAATCGACACGCGCACATGTAAAGCTAGCGCCATATTCAACTGCTCCATCGTCGTGGGCGGGTTGGCAATGACTTGTTGCACGAACAACACGCTATCGTCATCCAGAATGCTCATAACAGCTCCAGTTGGTTTGTTGTGGGAAGTGAGGGCATACTGACCTGGGATTGCTCCCAGGCCGCTAGGTCCTCTTGTAAGGCGTTTAATCGCCCGTCAGGATGTGGCCCGGCTGGGTGACTTTGTGAATCTCGATCTTCACGTTTTTGCCACGCGAGAGATCCGGATTACGGTTCAGCTGGACGCCAAAGTTATTCGGCGACAGGCGAACTGCAATTTCGTGCGCAACCCAATCCCAATAGCCGCTCACGGTGTGCTGCTGTGCGACTGCTTCCCGCCACTCGGCACGCGAAATCACCGGGTGCTCGCCATCGCCGTCGGGGTTGTACTTGTCGTCGAGCTGACTGCCCGGGCACGCGAGGTCTTCCGTCAGCGTAAGCATTTGCTCTTGCGTGAAGTGCGGGTGACTTTCCGTTTGCTCGTTCATTTCGAGAATCGCCTTTTCATTGAGTGCTCGAGATTGACCCATGCCGATGGTGTTCTTGCCAGTCATGCGTGTTGACTCCTGGTGATGCGGGGTTGAATTGCTTAGAAACCGAATTCAGCACGGGCTTGTGCCAAATCCTTCACGGCGTATTCCGGATTGGTCGAGCCGATGATGCGGGCGTTATACACCAACACGTCAGCGATTTCGGGCTTGTTCATCGACTGGGCAATCGCGACGAACTCCGGCTTGTCCTTCTTGGCCACGAGGTACGCAAAGCCGCCGATGATCGGTTTCTTTTCCAGCACGACGAGGGGCTTGGCTTCTTCGTAGACGTTGCCTGCGCCCGTCACCGTACCGCTGATGACGTCACCGACATTGTGACCGTACATCTCCACAGCCACGTTCTTGATGATGGCGCCGAAATTCAGACCGAGTTGGTTTTCCATGTTTCCTGTTCCTTTAAGTTGGTTTAGTGTAGTACTCTTTCGTGTAATACTTGCTTCTACGACGCACCGTGTGAATGGTGCTGTTGTGCATGGTCAGTAATGCACCTTGCACGAATGCATCCTCGGCATCCTCCGGAAAGATGTAGTTCCGATTCTGCAATCTTTCCATGTAGAGATTTGCGGGGACGTCCATAAACAACTGGGCAGAATAGACGATGCCGACCAATCCAAACCCAGAGACATCTCGAACATCGGTGATCACGGCATTGATGGCGAACGCCGGAAAGCGGCGCATTTCCTGCTTGTCGTAGACAATCTTCCGGAACACATGGTGCTCCATCGGCGTCTTGCCGAAGCTGGAATTGATAAACACGTCCGGCGCCTGACATGAGACAAGACTGTAGTCGGCATCCATTAACGGACCCACCATGTCCGGATAGAGTTCGAAGAGACGTTCCAGTTCGTCCTTACGCTTTGTCATCGTCTTTCGCCCGGGGAATACGACCAAACTCTTGTTTAACATCCGAGTGCGCCATGTTCAGGAGCGTCAGGTAATCCAGGTCACGGATATCTTTCTTGACGACCTCGGGGTTAACATACAACACCTGTTGAATCTGGGGGCGAGGCTTCTTCGCGTTTTCAGCAATCTGCTTGCGCAGTCGCTTGGGCATGCGCGAGCGGATGATTTCCTGCTCGACCAGGCTAGAGGCCAGACGACCATGAGCCGGAAAACCGCTGCCGCCTTTGTCCTGCAACTTGCGGGCACGGCGCAGCGCAACCTTCAGGGTGCGCGAACCCGAATGGCGCAGACGTGCCACCTTGGCATCGGAGAACGCCGGCAGGAAGCGCGCGATAAAACTGCCTTCTTCCTCCGCACCGCCCTCCGGGATGTCGATGCTAATTACCACGCCGTCTTCGGACACCGGCGCAAGAGCCATGCTCGCGAGGTTGATTTCGCTACCGTACTTGTATTGTTCAGTCATTGCCAGACTCCTTGGTTTGGTTGTTGGTTAGATGCGCATCTGCTCTTGTTTGTAGACGCGTTTAGCCAGCACCTTCTCGCGCCGCGAACCGTGACGCATGATGCGCTGCAACTGGTAATCGGTACGGATGCGGGGCAGGATGTTTTGGTACACCTTACCGCTCTTGTTCCAGCCGCGCTCGAACGGCAGCTTCCCGTTCTCATCGGCCCAGAGAATCTGATACACGCGCACCGGACCATAGCGACGCTTGGCGCCCATCACGTACTTGGTCCGCACGTACTGCCAGGTGACATCGAGGATGAACACCGGCACGTTGTACAGCTCGGTGCGGCGACCCATCTTTACACCACCAGTGTTCTTGAGCTCGGTGGCGATGTCGGCGATCATCATCATCTTCTCATGAGCTGCCAGATTACCCGTAATGATGAGCTCGGGCAGTTGGATCTTGCCCATGCCGATCGAATAGGTGAAACCACTACCCTTGTCTTTCTTGGTCGCAAAGACGTTCATGTGGGTGTAGCCGTACTTCTCGATCTTTGCATCCAGGTCAGCGTGGATGTGACGAATGCGTTCTTCCATGGGCAAGGCGAGCCATGCTGCACGTTCTTCCGGGGTCATCTGGTTGATGTTCTTCATTTCTTTGTCCTTGGTTATGTAAGCTGACGGCATAAGGGAAAGGCTTTTTGCCTTCCCCAGTTAGCCAGAATTATAGTTGGTTATGGTTTCAATGTCATTAGGGTGGTACGGGGGACGGGACTTGAACCCGTATAGCCAAAAGGCCGGGGGATTTTAAGTCCCCTATGTCTACCGATTTCATCACCCCCGCCCTAATGACACTCAGCGTGCCTTCAGATCTGGATGGATCTTCGACAACTGGAACTGGACGTTGTCCCAGAACTTTGGGACGTCCACAAAGGAATCAGCTTTGCTGGCCAGAACAGTGGACACACTTTCAATGAGTCTACCG
>OULI01000003.1_pt1 | contig 8593 bp, 8 predicted proteins | sample 1690721 | NCBI WGS metagenome assembly OULI01 (sample SAMEA3914788, study PRJEB12502) | metagenome | biome: forest; material: soil | place: Canada | collected 2011-07-03 | depth 0.1 m | reverse complement strand
CCGGAGCTGCGCACCAACATCCGTCTGCATGTGGGTGACTTGGACGTGGCGGCCTCCTACCCGAACGGCGAGTGTGTGTACAACATCAGCAAGGAGACCACCAAGAAGGAAATGATCTCCATTGAAGGTGTGAGTAACCGCACGCAACGTCTTCAAGGTATCAATTTCTCGGGTGGTTATAGCAACGCTGTGGAGTTCTGTACAGACCTCTTCAATTTACCGACGCTGGATGGTTGGCTCGGTGCGTTTGCTCCGACCGTGGGTCAACAGTTCACGATTCCGTTCTACCAGAACCTCAAGCGCATTGAAGCGGGTGATGATGTCTTCGGTGATGAGCTTGGGGAAGAGGAAGACGATGACGATGATGACGATGGGGATTAAATGAGACAGATGGTAGAGATTCCGATGCACACGCTGGAGGATCTCTTGGAGTGGCACACTGGTCAGGCCGAGCGCAATGAGCGGCTGCTGGAAAGCCATAAGACGAAGTGGGGCGACTGTGGCAAGTACGGTGACACGGTGTTGCGACAGGATCAACGTCGTGCACAGTTTCACCGGATGGCCGCAGCCGTAGCTGCTAAGGCAATCGAAGATCTTGGGGGTGTGAATGTTCAAGTGGCAAGAAGTGCCGATCCAGAACCTAAGCGACGTGCTGAACTGGCATCGACATCAGTTGGTATTAGCCCAGAACCGCTTTGCGTCCCGCAGGGTCGACCCACGGTATCAAGGGTTCCCGAGACAGATCAAGCGCATGGAGAGCGCCGATCAGAAGAAGATCGACTTTCACCAAGCAGTAGTGAAAGCCCTCGAAGAAGCGGCGGCTTCCATTGGCCCAGTACCGGCACCTGATTGAAACCAAAAAAAGAAAGCAGACATACACCCCTCCCTTGCGGGAGGGGCTTATGCCGGTTGCTTGATACATCTTTAATCACAGACTGATCAAACTGATATAGTCTTTCATGCCAGGCACGCGAAGCAGGCTCGCTTTAGCCATCGCTACCACGGTGGCCTGACGATGAATCTCCTTGGCAAACTGCTGAACGTGCACACGATCTAATGCCCTATTCAAGTCCATGTAGTCCTTATAGTTCTCCTTATTCGGAGACTGTGTGGACAAGGGCTCGGGCGGATTCATGTAAGACGGAAAGAGCTGCCTAACATGCGTAAGTTCAAGTCGTCCTGTTCGCCGAATTCTTAAATCGATACTGTAACGACCAACGAATTGGACAGCTACATTTGCATTACGCGTACGGCGTACATCCCAATACGTGTCAAACGTTAATTCGAGATGCGATGCATCATGAATTTTCGTATAAACACGATAGTGATGATCGCGCTCGTTATAAAAGCTTTCAGCGTAACAGAGCGTCATCAACTCCTGTTGGAGCATTTGGAAGAAGTGCATTTTTTAAAACTCCCTTAAGCGTTGCCGAGTAACCGATGTTGAATCAACCACTCCTTGATAAGAGTGAGAGACACCTTTGCAATCCCGTCCGGATAGTCTCCAGCTTGATAAAACTTCAGCAGAGTCTCGCCGTTGTGAACACCGATCGCCTTCAATCGGTTAAAGAGTCTCATGTCAAAGTCGTCGTACATCCGAAGGGACAACGTCAGATTTTCCTCGGCAAATACACTTTCCTCGGGGAATGTATACCCCGCCTTCTTGATGCGCTGGACCAAGAGCATTGACTCTTCCTTGTAAGTGCTATCGCCTAAGAAACTAAGAAAGGCTGACTCTGAGAAGAGTAAAGCATCGGAAACATTCGCCACCCCATGCCGATACAGGCGTTTCCACGACTGCATCGAGAGACCAAACTCATAGAGCGGGAGGAACTTCGGATCACCCTTCTCTTGATTGGTCTCGCTCGGAATCTCGACACTCTCGGCGGACAACACAGCTAATCCAACAAGCTCAACAGTCAACTCATTGATTGCCGCAGTGTAAGAGTCGCGCGCTTCGGTAAGCGCTTCGATACGCTCTGCCAGGCCGTGCACCACAACCGTAAGCGCATCGCGATCCGCATTCTCGCGAATCTGATCCTTCACTTGACTGAGCAACTGCTTAAACTCAGTCATGGCACCACTGCCGCTTTTCCAGACCTGGCCTAGCAGTTGGAGAAAGCGGTCATCCAAAACAACTTGTTCTTTGCGCGTCATGTTCATGCTCCTTTGGTTTATTAGGGGTATAGATCGAATGCAGGATATATGTCCGACTTTCCTTTCATTTGACCCTAACGGCATAAAGGCTAGGGGTAGCCATAAGCATACCCCTAGCCAGTAAACCTTTCCTTAGAACATCGACGTCGTCGAGAGCGTCTGGTAAGCAGCTGCGAGCTTACCGTCGTAGTTGTTCTGCGTGTGTTCGTTCACCCCGTTGTACTGCGTGGCAAAGCTCACCCAGTTATGCGAGACAAGAGCATGCAGCATGTTGCCGCCATTCATGTCCTTCACGTAGTTCACGAAGGCTTCGAGCTGGTTGGACTCGTTCACCTGCATCGCGTTCGTGAAGTCTTCGATGTTCGTGAAGCCACACTGCATGTAGTAGTAGCCCATGATCTGGAACAGGCCCCACGATGCACAGCGCAAGGCGAGATCAGGCTGCACCCCGTACTGCGTGCAGATGGCTTGAGCCGCTTGCAGGCGCGTCCATTCAGCGGCTCCACCTTGGTAGCCCCCACCGGACGTGTTGCAGAGATTCGGGTTCTGTGCGACGATCGTGTTGACGGTCGCTTGCGGGAGCACTGTGAGCAGCGTACGGTAGAACTGGTAGCGCTCGAACAGGATCACGCAGGAGCCGTTGTTGTTAAAGCCGGCGCCCGAGGTCTCCACCTGGCAAACCGTTTCAACTGTGGCGGCATCCGTACCAAGCTCTTGAGCGGCTTGCTGGTACGAAGTGAGGGTCAAGTACTTGCTGGCGATGAAAGGCGCCAGGAGAGCCTGTGTGGCCGCGTCATACACACCCGTGATGGGTAGGCCGTTCTGATTCTGAAACACACTCAAGGCAGCAATCGATTGATTGCCAAAAGCTCCGTCGATTCCCAACGTGGAGCCGGTCTTCTCGTTCAGCGCCCGTTGAATAAGTTTGGCTGTTGCTGTGGTGGTCCCGCTCGGCAAAGCGCTCATGGTTCTAATATCCTCTACGGCAAAAATAAGGTGACGGACTAAAACCCCCAACACTAAAGACCCGGTTTAGAGGGCCTCCAGTGTCGAGGGTTCTCACAGGATAAGTGAGGTCAGCTTACTTGCCGAAGAAGGCAGCCAGCTTCACGCGGCCACGCTCGTTCAGACCGTACTTCGTGACGTTCTCGAAGTGGATCTGGCGCAGCAAGTCTTGACGCGTGGCGGGGTTCGCGAGCGTCTTGAGCAGCGTGATGATCTTGCGGAAACCGAAGCGATGGTCAGTCGACAGCGGGATGTGTTCGACGAAACGGAACACGTGCGTTTCCTTGAACGCGCCTTCACGGTGGTGATGGAGCAGCGCGAGGATCGCTTGCATCGTCGGGCGGAAGTCCGCTTCGAGATTGTTGATCGCCGAGAGCAGCGCGTTGTAGAAGCCCACTTGCAGCATCGTGCCATCCTTCAGCGCGATCGGCTTGCCCGGCTTCATCTTCACGATGTATTCGGTGATCGTGTTGATGATGATCTTCGCTTCGAGGCTGGCGTTCTTCATCAGGCCGGCGACGATCTGGTCGACTTCGCTGATGCCCGTTTGCACGGCCGGCAGCACAACCGCTTCTTCCTTCGTCACCGGAGCGACAACTGCCGGTGCTTCTTCCTTCAACTCGACCTTCAGCGACATGTCGCGTGTGCCGATGATGTCCGTGTGCGGCGCGGGCGAACCCTTGATGCCGGTCGGTTGCTGCGGCATCAGGCTAGCCACCGGGTTCACGACGTTGCCATTGACCAAACCACCCGTCACGATCGGGGCAGGAGGGGTCTGAGGAGTCACCACAGGCGGCACAGCAGGCTGGGACGGTGCGTTGGCTACGAAGTCCTTCACTTCCTGCGCGAAGCCTTCCACGGCGGTCTCAGCCTTTTCGATCACTTGCTCAGCTGCGCCTTCGATCTTCTGGATGAATCCGCTCAGACCGCTAGGCGGCTGGGACGTCGATGTGGATGACGTTGCCGATGAGGAAGTGGGCGGCGTATCCGTCGCGCCGCTGGGCAAGCCAGATGCGTCGGGTTGCTGGCTTTGGCTGTTCGACGACTGGCTCGATCCGTCGCCCGAAGTTGCCTCGGACGACGGTTGCCCGTTTCCCTGTTCACCGCCTTGCGGGGCTTCCGCACCAGCGTGATGGAACGGGTTCACAACAATACCTTCCTTCTGTTCTTCGCTCATTTCTAATTCCAGGTTAAGGTTACATCAAAGCAGTTTGGTAATTCATACGCTGCGTCTCAAGCGACTTACCGTGCATGGCCTTCATCGAGATCAACATGAAGGTCGAACCGTACTCGGAGATGGCCGATGACAACGCGGTCGGATTCACTGAGAGGCGATCTCCCACACATGTTGCGCAGTAGTCAGTTTTGTCCAAACTACAGAACATCGGGCTGCGAAGCATGATGTGTTTTCCGAGGTACTGCTGGGCGTCCTCGGCGGAGGTGATCTTCTGGTGGCCTTGCTCGGTCACCACAGAGAAGCCCGGGAGCTTGTAGATGTTCTTCTTATCCACCACCATACCCAAGCCCAGCTTCGTTCCACAGTCGGCTTTCGTGATGACCATGTTCGAGGATGCCCGCAGCAGCCACTTCACAGCCTCACCACCGAGCATCGTTTCAGCGCCACGGTTGTACGAACCGGCGCGCAAGCTGTCCATCATGGACGGGAACTTCTCGACGTTCCAGCCTTCCGACAGCGAGTTGTCGATGAGGTCCATGCCACCTTCACCGAAGCCGAACTCCGCACCATGCATCAGGAAGAGCTTGGAGCGCACCACATCAAAGGACTTGCCCTTGATGAGGAAGTTCATCGCTTCATCGCCCTTCAAGTAATCCTTGTCATAGGCAATGAGTTGCTTCATGATCGCAGCAATCACAGCTGGATCGTGTAGGCGGTCTTTGTTCTCTTTCAGGAGACGGTCACGCAACTCCTTAATGCCGGGAGGCGCCACCATTTCCTTGGCGGTCTTCGCAGGCACACACAGCTGCGTGTAGCCGGCCAAGTGGAACATCGCATCACAGAACTTCACGTACTCGTTGACGGGCAGCGGGGCGTGAGTGTGTTCGACGATGGGAGGCGCAATAAAGCCCACGGGCATGTGAGCTGCGGCGACGGGGTTCGTATCCACCACGCGATCGAGCAGTTCTTGCTCAAGCTTACTCGCGTTGATGCGACCCGTCTTGAATGCCACCTTGGTCCCGAACGGCCAAATGAGACAGGTGTAGTTAAAGAGCACGTTGCCGTAGCAGGTGTGTACCGTATCCTCAAACACGTTCTCGACGTCGCCCTTAGCGAGCTCCACCGAATCCGAGAAAGCAAACAGGGGCACGCCAGCAGGGGCGTCCTCAATCATGGAGAGCGAGTTACCCTTCTCCGGATCGATGAAGAAGTGTCCGGCCGGTGTCTGCACAATGCGGTACGGGAACGGTTCCTTCTTCCACTGGTCCGGGATTTCCTTCACCAGACTGAAGGCGGAGATGACCCAAGCTTTGCGCTTGTATTCCCCAGCCTTCATGGCTTTCAGGAAGAATTCACGACGCAACATTTTTCTTGACTCCCGTGGTGAGGTAGGCTTGGTAGCGCAGGAGCATGTCGCCCACGGCGATTTGCACGCGTGTGATCTTGTCCAGGTCCTGGATATAATTCTCCAGGTGTGCTTCGATAACGGCGCGCGGATTCTCGTGGCCGTCGGAGGAGACCAGAGCGGCACCAATCAGGTTGGCTGCGCACTCCAGGTCTTCGAGTGCGCCGAAGGCTTCCCCGGCGAGATTCATGTAGAGCACGAACGGATAACCCACATCCATGCCTTCATTGAAGTAGCGGTCCATGAACATGACGACCGGCGTGGTGCCAGCCATCTTGCCGTCCTTAAAGCGCAACGACGCTTTGAAATCCTTGAACGACTTCACATACGGTGCACGAACATCTTCGACTTCGATGCCACCCACACGGATGGCGTTGGCTTGAGAGGCTAGTTCAACGATCTTGACGATCGTGCGTTGGGAGACGTCATGCAAATCGATGAGCCATTCTTCAGGCGGGGTCGATGTGCAACAGGCGAGAATTTCTGCCAGTAGTTCGGGAGGATGCAATTCCAGGGCAGCACGCTCCAGAATCTTAGCCGGGTCATCGTTGCGTTCAACATCGTGGATTCCTGTCAGAAGACGCGTAAGGTTCTCAACACGTGTCTCCGGATCGGCTTCGATGCCTAATTGTTTTAGCACCTGGAGTTGGTAGTTCCGGGTGGTTTCGTAGACGTTATTGCTCGTCTCGCCTTGATCGACGGAGTCATCCAGCATGAGCAGCTGGACGAAATCGCCTTGGTAGTCATCATTGATGAACAAGTCCAGGCTCGCATGGGCTTCGCGAATCATCTCCACATACTCGGGCGAGTTCGTCGCGTTCAGCGTGCTTTGCAGGATATCGAGCATGTTATCTCTTTGATAGTAAAAAATGTATTTTAATACCGATGTTCATCATGCTGTAGCGGGATATACCACCTACTAACATGTCGGTATGTCACGAGTCATCGGGGTCGAGAGTCGTAACGAGTCAAATGATGAATCGAACCAATTGTACAAATTCAAATTAGAAGGCAGGTTAGTATCATGACGAAGAAGAGCGCAAGCCGTATTCAACGCGATCGCATCAAGCAAGTGCAAGCTGACCTGGCCTCGGGGAAGGTCCAGCGAGCAGTGCCGCGTACACACGCGCCGGCCAATCTCGGGGCCTTCAAGGCAACGGATAACGGGGGTTACAAAGTGTCACCGGCAGATCGTATTTTGGCTGAATGCCGCCAAGGCCTGGGCCTGATCCCAGAAGAACAGAAGAACACCTGCTGGGATGACCTGACGGGTGTGTATCGCGAATGCACCTCGCTGCTGTTCCAGCACACCATGATTTCGCAGCTGCTCGGCGACAAGGATCTGCTCCAGTATCTGGACGATCCGGTCATGTTCAATCTGAATGTCAAGCTGTTCGCGGCCGACTTGGGCCAGATCAACGTCGAGCTCCAGAACCTGCGCGCGCTGCACGCGGACAAGGTCGGCGGCACGGACGACCAGGACCAGCTGATCCACTCGATCAGCATCTACGAGCAATATCGTTTGTGGATGGAGCGTCACGATGCGGTCATCAAGCCCGTTGTGATGCAGATCCTCGAACAGACGAATGCTGCTGAACTCAAGCGGATGGCAGCCAACCAGAAGGCAGCCGCTGCAATGCTCGACAGCACCAGTGAAACCCCGCCGGAAGATCTGGATTCCGGTGTCATCGACGTGAATACGATCACCGACGTCGAATTCCGGGAAGCCGTTCAGACGGCGGAACCCAACATCGTGCCGGCCCCGAAGAAGCTGCGCGGCGAAACCTCGTCGATTTACCATATCGACGAAGCTCCGTTCTTCGCCCCGGGTCACGAGCCCAAGGTCGAAGGTCAGGCGCAGGCTCATCATGGCCAGCACCACAAGCACGAACATCAAGCTGTCTAATTATAACGGAATACAGCACATGACTCACGAAAACCAAGGTCTGCCGACCGATCTGGTGTTGGCAGACGATGGCGAGGTGGCGGGGAAACCTGCCCCAGATAACGGGGGCTTCGATGAGGTCCCCGCAGAGACCGTAGCAGCCCCGGTGGAAGTGGCAGCAGAAGTCAAGACGGACACGGGTTCGTCGGAGTCGGAAGAGAAGGGCATTGGCTATCTCAAAGACTCCACCACAACGCAACAGGACCACGAGGTCTTTGCAAGTCTCGGCAGTGACTGGGACGACGCCAATGAAACGGTCATTGGCATGGCGGACACACGCGATCGTACGCGTGACGCAATCAACGGTTTGCCCAACACGGATCCGACGGCTACCGAAGCCGGCCGTGTATGGGCAGGCTACATGCAGGAGTCGCTCAACACGGTGCCGGGTCGGGATCAGTGGCGCGCGGCTTTGGATCGACCGGACAGCGCGTGGCGCCAACAGGTCAACTCCGAGCGCGGTGCCCTGCGTATGGGTGCCCTGAGCTTTAAGAACAACGACGGCGGTGTGGTGTCGGGTGAGAAGGCTGTCTTGCAAGTGCGCGCGCTTGTCGGTCTGGGTCACGTCATTCAGGTTCCGCTGTGGCATTCGGGCTTCTGGATCTCGGTGAAGGCGCCGGGCGACTCGGCCATGATTGAACTGAATCGTCGGCTGCTCGACGAGAAGGTGATTGTGGGGCGCACCACGAATGGCTTGGCGTTTGCCAATACGTCGTCGTACATCTCGCAGGTGCTGCTCGACTTCGTGATGGATTACATCTACGACACGACACTGCAAGAAAAGGACAAGAACGTCATCCGTTCGATGATCCAATCGCACGACTTGCCGGTTGTTGAATGGGGTCTGGCTTGTGCAGTGTGGCCGCGCGGCTTCCAGTACGCGCGTCCCTACATCGACCCGGTG
>OULI01000007.1_pt1 | contig 10114 bp, 6 predicted proteins | sample 1690721 | NCBI WGS metagenome assembly OULI01 (sample SAMEA3914788, study PRJEB12502) | metagenome | biome: forest; material: soil | place: Canada | collected 2011-07-03 | depth 0.1 m | reverse complement strand
TGGTATCCTTATCCGCGTCCTCAAGGCGGCAAGCAGAAGACCCAACGTCTGCCCTGCCCTGGTGAAGTTTCCATCGACGTGATGGATAAGGGACTTTCAGAACACGCCTGGATACTCACGCTTCCCCAAGCGTGGGTGGGTGCGCTCAAGCAGAACACGACTGATCGCAGCTACGGCGTTCCAGGTAACTTCAAAGTGAAACTCGCGCAACTCGCCATTGCGCTGGCCTCAAGGAGCTTTTAATGTTTAACAACGCACAAGCCACCGGTCGTATCCACGTCAAACGTCTCATGCTTGCCGAGACAGGCCGTTACGACAACCAGTTCACCCGGCCGTATCAGACGCAGTTGCAGGGTTCCACCCTGAACATGCTCTCGGAACGACTGGCGGGCGCGACACGCTTTACTGGTCCGCAGTTGGCCGGTATCGCAAGTCAGGTGATTGCTCCGACGGCCAACCCGGAAGCTCAAGTCCAGATCGCGGGCGTGGGCTGGAACGAACGGCGCCTGCGCTTCATGATGGAAGTCGAATGCCGCATGCTCTCGGGCGGTGTGGTGAACGTCATGGTGCTCGGTTTCACGAACCATCCGGGCGTGGTGGCTCATACGGGCGCAATTGATCCACGCATGGAGTTCTATGTGAACTCGGTGGTGAGCGTGCGCAACCAAGTGGAGAACACCCCCACTGGTCCGCGTAACCACGTGAACATCATCGACAATTCGCACGTGCTGGTGAATCCGGCGTACGCGGGCGCTTACGGCAATACGCAGTCGTACAAAATGCGGCCGGAAGATGTGTACGCAGCGATGAAGGTCAATCACATCACGCCGGTGGCTGACGTGTTGGACATTCGCACCGTGCTCGACGGCAAGCCGATTGCATCGCGTCGTTCGAATGCGATTGCGACCGACTACGCGGCGAACCTGCTCGACGGTTATAGCCGGGCAAGCTTCGATCAGAACTTCGGCGTGCATCGCGAAGAAGACATCCTTGAAGGTGCTCGGGGCTATGTGCAAGAGAACATGGTCCAGAACAATCCGTTCTTCAAGGCGATCTCGAACTATCGTGACGGGTTCATGACGAACTTCTTCACGTGGACCGATCTGTTGAAGCTCGACGCGACCGCAGAAGAGCGCACCATCATCACGATGCTCGGCATCACGACGCAGACGTCCAGCCCGCAGACCGCGTACGACGTCACATCCGGTATCGCCGCAGGTTGGGGTGGCTCGGACCGTGAAACGCAAGTCGCAACCATTCTGAGCCAATCCATCCCGGCTTTGATGACCGACTTCGGCTTGACCAAGGTGGCGTTCATCTCCACCAATCGCCGCGTCTTCGCAGATGCTGCGCAAGGTCTCGCTCCGTACGCGATGCAGTCCCGTATCTCGACGAAGATCCTCGACGTCCTCAGCTTCACGGACTTCGACATGTCGGCGTATATGGATCACTTCGTGGGCCGTATCGAGCAGATGGTGATGCTCGATGTGTCGTTCAACAACGAAATGGATTTCTACGTCGAAATGCAAGTCGACTTGCTGGGTGAAACGTGGATCAAGCTGTCGATCAACGGTGGCCCGCTGATTCCGTACGTGACGCCGTCGTTCGCTGACGCACTGATGGTGCCGGTGGTGACGCAGAACTCGCACCTGGCTACGCAGTTGTCGCAGGACTTCGGCGCGATCTTCCACGAAATCGCCGATCACTCGGGCGCTGGGTATCACACCGGTGGCGCGCCAATCGCTCCGCAAGAGGCCGTGCCTCAGAACCTCTTCGGCAACATCTAAAAACCAACGAAAAAGGCAGAGAGGGAGCAATCCCTTTCTGAATAACCAATGAAACTGCTGGATCTCTATAAGAGCATGATGCGAACCGCGGGTCTGATTGTCACGGAGGACAATCTGATCTCGGCACAGCTCACGCCGGAAACGGTGGTTCCGGTCATGCTGAAGGGCAAGCGTCTGGCGTTGCCGAGCCAAGCGATTCTCTCGCGCGTCGACAAGTCTGACATCGTCGTGTTCCATCCGTTGATGGAGCAGGTCACTCGTGGGGAATCGGACATCCTCGAGAAGTATCGTAAGCTGTTGATGATGCGTGACAACGAAGTCGCGGCCACGCAGATGCTGAAGTTGCTGACGCTCTCGGCGTCGGTCGCTGAACACCAGCATCTGACGCCGGATCAATCCGAGTTCCTGACGAAGGTCAAGAACGTGGACGACAAGACGATCGCGACGTTCGAGAAGGTGATCGCTGCCATGCCGGCCGATCAAACGGCCAAGCGTATTGTGTCGCTGTTCCTGAAGAAGACGGGCTCGGTGGCCGGCAAGCGCTACAAGCGCGTGGGCGTCGTGAGCTTCCCGTTGTACGAAGAGCTCAAGAAAGCCGAACACGACATCTACGGTGTGAAGTGTCGTGTGAAGGACAAGGAAGCCCTGATCTCGTTGCTCGAATACATGTTCCCGAACATTCAGGAAGTGGGTTCGTACAACCGTGGCTCCGACTCCGACATCGCGGCGAATCTGGATGCACTGATGCAAGCAACGCTGGCCATCGTGGAAGCGCTGAACTCGGTGACCGAAACCTTCGAAGACGTCTTCAATCGCAACGAGGATGCGAATTCGCTGTACATCGACGTCGAATGGCAGGCAGCCTTTGTGAATCTCGGCGCGATGATGAACGAGATCCGCATGGTGCCGATGCAAACGGGCAACGAAGGCACGAGCGAAGAAGGCAATCGTCCGGAAGGTGTGGTGTCGGGTTCGGTGGGTGCAGTCTATCCGACGAGCGCACCGCAAGCGCCGACTATGGTGCCGGTTCAGCCGGTGGCCTCCCCAGTCGTCGTGCAGCCGGCAGCGGGTGCAGTTCAACCGGCACACGAAACGAAGACGGCAGTCGCAACAGGTCAACCGCTCGACAGCTTCCTCGCCAATCGTGAACACGAGCGCGCCATCCGTCAGCAGATGGAACAGGGCTGGCAGGCTGTGACGCACCAGCGTCCTGCCGCACCGGCACCGGCGTACAACCCCGCAGCTGCATTCGTGCCGCAGCAGCAACAAGTCGCATACGCACCTCCTCCTGCTCCGGTGCACACCGGTCGTGGTCTGGACTTCATGTCGGTGATGATGTCCAATCCGGCAGTCGCGTACGCAACGGGCGGTCCGATGATGCAAGGTGGTTATCCGCAACCTCCGGCTCCGCAAACCAGCCGCTTCTTCGCGACCTGGAATCAGCCGCAGATGCAGATGCAGCCTCAGGGTGGTTATTACCAGCCGCAGCAGCAACAAGGCTACCCGCAGCAGCAGGGCTACTTCCAACCCCAAGGCTATCAGCGCAGTATTTAAGCTGACGGCATAGAGGCTCCACCAAGCATAACGCCTGGTGGAGCTCTTCTTTTTTTGTCCTCAGTTCGAAATCGTGCTGGACGTTTCATACGCCGAGCGCTGTTGTTCGAGCCAGGTCAGATTGGGGACGAGTAGCTTTTTGATGTGCTTGCCGAATTGGGAGGGCGATGTGAGATTGTTCACACGCATCGTCACCCAATGATACTGCGGGGCAAGACCCACGACATTTTGCAGATAGCCGTAGAGATCTTGATCGTTTTCCCAGGCATCTTGCGGTTTGACGTTGAATGCTGTCGTCATCCCCGGGGTGTTGCGCATGTAGTACATCAGGTCTTCTAGCACCTGACGAAACTCATCCGTGTAATAGTCCGATGGCCCCACGTTAAACATCAGGTTATTCACGGTCGCGGTGGAGCTGGTAGCCATCGCTTCTCCTTAAATGGGTTTCAGGCATATATCATCACTGTAGTACCTGTCACAACATAGTTGGTCAATCAATTACAACCAAGGAAACGGATCATGTCAGATACCTTCTCTTCCCAGGAGAAACCTATCTCGGCAGCCATCTGGAGTCATGCTGAGCGGCAACGCGGTGTGATGAGAGATGAGCCCAACGAGCTGCACATGGAGTTGCTCAACATCTGCTGTATGAATCCGCTGGACGCGCATATCTCGTCCTCACGGAAACAGATGTTCTCGAGCCACCTGGGACAGTGTCTTGTTTTGCTTGGCTCCACGGTCAAGCGCTTGCAGTCCGGTGCAGAGCGCGAGTTCGGGAAGTATACCTTCTCGACCAAGATCCCCGTGGACTGCGTGGTCATCAAGGTGATCCCGCGGTATAAGGAAACGTACGGTCCGGACAGTGTGTTGAAGTCGCAGAACGACAACCCTGAGACCGTGATCATTTACGAGCACGCGATCACCAAGGAAGTGGGCTGCGTCTCGGTCAAGGGCTGGACCACCAACCACCCGTACTTCGGCTTTCGTAACAAGATGTCACCCGAGCTGAACGCGCTGCGTCAGGACTCGAACGTGGCAGCCGGCACCATCCTCACGAACTCCCCATCGGTGGATGCAGACGGCAACTATCGTTACGGCCGTGAAATGAACATCGCCTACATGAGTCACCCCGCTACCTCTGAGGACGGGATTCTCATCAGCGACAAGGTGTTGAAGGACATCAGCTTCAAGAAGTACGAGTCGCGCTTTGTGGAGTTCGGCAACAAGAGCTTCCCGCTGAACGCGCACGGCGACGAGAAAGTCTTCAAGGCTTTCCCGGACATCGGCGACTACGTGCGCCCCGATGGCTTGTTGATGGCACTGCGTCCGTACGAGAAGACGGATCAGAGCTATGACCGTGAACTCGGCCTCGTGACCCAATCGGTCTATGACCTGATGGAAATCGACCACGTGTTCGACAAGCTGATTTATGCGGACGGTGAAGGCGGCCGGATCGTGGACATTCGCGTGCACCACGATACCCAAGCGAACAATCCGCCAACGCCGCTTGGCATGGATGTGCAAGCGCTGAAGTACGATCAAGCCCGGCGCATTTTCTACGGCGAGATCGTCCACGAATGGAAACGCCTTGAGCGTGAACGTCGTGACTCTCTGAAGATCACACCGGAATTCCACCGATTGGTGTACGAAGCATTGGGTGTCGTGCAAGAAACAAAGGAACGCGTCTTCAAGCTGTATCGCAAGAGCGCACTGGATGATTGGCGTATCGAGTTCGTGATCGAGTATACGGTCACGCCTACGATCGGCTTTAAACTCACTGGCTCGTCTGGCAATAAGGGCGTTATCTGTCACGTCTTGCCGCATGAGCACATGCCGCGTGATGCAGATGGCAACGTCGCTGACATCGTGATGGATCCGTCGTCGGTCGTTAACCGGATGAATCCGTCCACGTATTACGAGCCGTATATCAACGCTTTCTCGCGCGATACGAGCAAGCAGATTCGCACGTGGTTCGGTCTTCAGGAGGGAGATCGCCATGCGCTGCGCACCATCCAAGAGATCGAGCAGAGCAATCGCCCGCTTTTCGAACAGGCCTGGCATTACCTGATGCGCTATTACGAGATCGTGAGTCCCAGGATGCATGCGATCTTCGTGGGTGGCGGCTACAAGAAGACGCCGGCCGAACACATGGCAGCCATCGTGAAGGATGGTATCTATATCTGGAAGCCCACCGATTGCCCGCGGGAAACCACGGACATCGTGCGCATGCTCGAAGTCGAGTACCAGAGTTGCTATGGGCCGGTCACGTATGTGGGCAACTCAGGTCGCCGTGTTGTGACCAAGGTGCCGGTGCGTATTGGCAGCACGTACATGATCCTGCTGGAAAAGACTGCGGACGATTGGTCAGCTGTTTCTTCTGGGCGTACGCAGCATTACGGCGTACTTGCGCAAGTGGGCAATCAGGACAAGCACAGCCTGCCTTATCGCAGCCAGCCGATCCGCGCGTTCGGCGAAGCAGAAATCCGGATCACGGCAGCGTATACGGGACCGCGGCTCACCGCCGAGATTCTGGATCGCAACAACAATCCGGAAACGCACCGTGCCGTGGTGAACGCCATTCTGGAATCGGACTTCCCGACTGTGATTTACAACGCGGTCGATCGGAACAAGATCCCATTGGGCGGTGCTCGTCCACTGCAACACGTGAAGCACATCCTGGCATGCTCGGGCGTCGAGTTCGTTTACGAGCCCTACAAACCGCCGCGTGTGGAGGACGCGCTGCCTGAACAGTCTGGTTATGTCGGTGCTAAACCCGATAGCGCTTATCGCTCGGCACCAACCGAAGCGGTACGCGTAGCACCTAACGCAAAGCCAGCGGCACCGGCCGCGAAGAAGGCTGTGAAGTACCAGGGCGTGCCTGCCGATCGCGTCACGATTCATGGTGAGCGCATGGAAGACGAGTTGTCGGATCTTGCATTTGAATCACGGATTCACCGGCCCGGCTCCGAGCAGGATTAAGAACCAAATAGGGGTGGAGCAATCCACCCCTGATAACCAAGGAAACGAATATGCGTCGTATTAGCGTTCATACCCTGCTCGGTATGACAACGAACGATCTGTGGGATTCCCTCCACGGCCCGTTTATCTTGGTGCTCGATGATGGTGAAGTCGAGACCAACCACCGAGAGGTTATCTATTCGTCCTACGCGTGGGACTTGATCCGCGAATTCCCCCTCGCGAAGATCGAGAAGCAACACCACGTGGCCGATGTCCTGCGCGGCAAGCCGCTCGGTTCGAACACTCACTTGAATCTGTTGGCTCAGGTGGTGTGGAGCGTACATGACCAGTACGTGAATGAAGACCTACCGCATCATGCGGGTTGGAAACCGAGCACGACTCTGGATCACCTGGCGCGCCGCGTCTATGAGATCACGAACCTGATGTACAACGATCTCACGTATCGTCTGGAAGAATACGTGGTGTCTCTGGATATCACGCACTTCATCGAGATTCTGGATCACCCGGGTATTATCGCTGCTCGCAAGCCGCTGTACGACAAGCCGCTTGACCGCGTGACCGATGAAGATCTGCGCGACACGTACAGCGCGATGACTAACATCATCAAGAACGATTCGTCGCTCGATCACAGCCTGCTCGCGCGTGCTTCGCGTGCCGGTACGATCAAGCACGATCAGCTGCTGCAATGCGTGGGACCGCGTGGGCGGGTGACCGATGTGGACTCGGTGAACTTCCATCTGCCGATCCTGCGCAGCTTTACCGAAGGCTATCGCTCGATTTACGACTCCGGTGTGGAATCGCGATCCTCAGCCAAGTCGCTCTTGAATGCGCAGGCGCCTTTGAAGGGCACTGAGTACTTCTCGCGCCGTCTCCAGCTGATGTCGATGAATATCCAGCACTTGCATCGCGGCGACTGCGGCACCACGAAGTTGATTCCGTGGAAGATGACGAAGAAGGACCTGAAGCGTCTGTCTGGCAAGTATTATCTGGACGAAGAAAAGAACCTGCTGCGCGTGCTCAAGGGCGATGAAACGTACCTGGTCAACAAGCTCGTTCCGATTCGCTCGGTAATGCATTGCAACCATCCGGATCCGATTGGGGTGTGCTCGACGTGTTTCGGCGCGCTCTCGCACTCGGTGCCGGAATTCACCAACATCGGTCACTTGTGCTGTATGGTGCTCACCGAGAAGTCCTCACAGTCCGTGTTGTCCACGAAGCACTTGGATAGCTCGGCAAGTATCGAGGCGTTGGTGCTCAACGAGATGGATCGAATGTATCTGAAGGTGGGTACAGACGACAACTCGTATTTGATGGCCTCTCAGTTGAAGGGAGTCTCCGTCAAGGTGGTGTTCGACGCGAAGGACATCCCGAGCATCTCGGACGTGCTGGCAATCGATACGGTGGAGAACTTGACCATCAGCCGGTTCTCGTCGATTCACTCGATGGGCATCGTAGTCGATCAGGGAAAAAAGATCGACCGTGCAGATGTTGTGACGGAGTGGAAAGGTCGCGTTTCGTCGCTCACGCACGAATTCCTGGAATACGTGCGTGTGAAGGGTTACAAGGTCGACGAGTACGACAACTACGAAATCGACATGGCAAATTGGGATTGGAACAAACCGATCCTGGCACTGCCGTTGAAGCATTACAACATGGCAGAGCACTCGCGCGAAATCGCTGGTATGCTCGAGTCGTCGGTGGAAGAGATGCAAAACCGCGACAAGAACCTCACGCCGTCCGTGGCGCTCTCGCAGCTCTACGACCTCGTGAACCAGAAGTTGGACGTGGGTATGGCAATTCTCGACATCGTGCTGTATGAAGCGATGATCATCTCGGCTGAGGATAGCAATTACGCCTTGCCGAAGGGAGACTCGCCGACCTCTGGCTTTGGTGTGATGAGTCAGTCCATGTTGCATCGGTCGTTGTCTGCGGCCATGGCTTTTGAAGGCCATCGGGATGTCATCGTGAATCCCGTGAGTTACATCCAGAAGAACCGCCTCCCACACCCGTTCGATGCAGTGCTCATGCCGTACGAGTCACTGAGTCAACCGGCTGTGATATACGGCTAAAGCGCTGTATGGTTTGGGGAGTGTGCTCTCCTCCCCATTCCTTCCACCATTCTTTTACGGTGTTGTATGGCAGAGCTCTTCGTTAATATCCGAAGTCATCATTTCGTTTGCAGACCGACATCGGCCATGGCCCGTCAGCTGCTCGTGCAATTCAAGCAACGCTTCATCCAGCTTGGGATGCCGCGCAAGATGTACGGCCAGATGGTCCGAAAGGAGGAAAAGGAGTTTGCAGCGAAGACGGCGGACCGAACGGAGATGCGGTTTCATCGCAATGTGCTCTCCGATTTCAGACGTCACATGGAATTCAGTCGCACGGGTCCGAACTTCGTGGAGTGGGTCGTCGATCCGATTCCCGAGCCGGTGGAAGTTGAACTGATTCCGCGTGAATTCAAGCTCGGCACGACTGAGCGCTTAGAGCTGCGTGAAGATTCAGAGAACGCGCAGATCTCAGCAGTTGAGTATTTCCTGGAGGGCGACGCACCGACCACCAAACTCGTTGGCGCACAAACGGGTAAGGGTAAAGGCATTATCTCGATGTTCGCATTGGGACGCTTAGGCGTTCGCCCCTTCATCACGGTTCTCCCGCAGTACGTCATGAAGTGGTGTGACGAGTTGGAAGAAGTCCTCGAGATTGACCGCATGGAGATCATGGTGATTCGCAGCGGCGAAGACCTGATGGCATTTACACACTTGTGCCAGATGGGTCAGCTAGACTGCAAGATTATCGTGATGGCCAGTACCATCTTCCGTGGTTGGATGAAGGTCTACGAGGCTGTGCACATGGGCATCACGGATGTGGGCTACGCCTACCCGCCGGATGAATTCATGGCGCAATCTGGATCTGGCGTGCGTATCACCGATGAGGTGCACCGCGAGTTCCACAACTTCTTCAAGATTGATCTGTACACGCATTGCCAGCACCTGTGGTCAATGAGCGCGACCTTGCGATCCAAGGACCCGTTCATGATGCGCATGTTTGAAATTGGATACCCTTCCAATTGGCGCTTCAAGGGCATGCATTACGATAAGTACGTGAACTACACGGCTCTCACTTATCGCTTCGACTATCCGGATCGCATCCGCTGGACGGAGAGAGGCCGTACCGAGTACTCGCACAACGTCTTCGAAGAATCGATTCTCAAGCAACCGAAGGTCTTGGACAATTACCTGGCGATGATTAACATCTGGCTCCAGGTCAAGTACTTCAAGAAGAAAACGGAAGCTGGGCAACGCGCCGTAGTGTTTGCGGCTTCGGTGGCAATGTGTACAGCAGTCTCGGCGTACTTGCAAAAGTTGTATCCGGACCTCGATGTCCGGCGTTATGCACCAAGTGATGGCGATCCGAAGGCTAACCTCTTCGAGTCCGACATCTGTGTGACCACCATCGGCGCGGGTGGAACTGGGCATGACATCAAGAATCTGATCGCAGTGATCATGACAACCGCAATCGACAGTGAAGCAGCAAACCTGCAAGCCATGGGTCGTCTTCGTAAACTGCGCTCGGGTCAGACGCCGGAGTTCGTCTATCTCGTGAACTCGGATAACGAGAAGCACCTTAAGTATCACGAGAACAAAGTTAAACTCCTGGACGGAGTCGCGCTGCATCTGGTCGTGACGCCGCACCAAATGCTGTTGTAGTAGAAAATCGTAGCTAGCTAGTACGGGGAGAGGAAGCATCGCCGGCTTCCTCTGTAGCAACGGACACGGGCCGCGTCCGAGTAGTTG
>OULI01000005.1_pt1 | contig 10874 bp, 17 predicted proteins | sample 1690721 | NCBI WGS metagenome assembly OULI01 (sample SAMEA3914788, study PRJEB12502) | metagenome | biome: forest; material: soil | place: Canada | collected 2011-07-03 | depth 0.1 m | reverse complement strand
GTACTGTCGCTGGATGAAACCAGCAAGATGGTGCTCCACATGCACGGCAACCGCAGCAAGTATCTGTACAAGAGCCTCGGTGCTGTCATGACCGATGCGATGTACCTGCGCGCCACCGAGTTCGTACAGGCGAACATCGGCTGGGACATCCCTCAGGATCAAGTCGAAGCGATCCTTGCCCTGTACCCGGAAGCCCGCATCGAGATCGCAGTCACTGGTGGCTTGAATGACACGGACGTGCGCGACTGTGTGCTTAATTCATTCTCCCACTTCTTCCTCGGCTGTGAATGGCCGACCTTCGGCGACAAGGTTGACTTGACTGTCTTCCTCACCGCGCTCCACAAGCAAGCAGTGGAGATGGGTTTCACGCACTAATAACCAACGTATAACCAAAGACGGACACACAGAACGATGATAACATCAAAGGCCAAGGCACTACTCTCGACCCTCCTTGTTGTATCCGGTTTTACCGCGCAAGCGTGCCGTGCGGATTGCTTTGACGGAGCGGCCCACTATCAGAAAGTGGACCCGATGATTTTGCGGGGTATCGCAACGGTCGAGAGTCATGACAATCCTCACGCGATCAACCATAACCGCAACGGTTCGGTTGACTACGGCATGATGCAAATCAACTCGATTCATCTGCGCGAGTTGAAGAAGTACGGGGTACATCGCGCCGACTTGATGAACGAATGCAAGAACATCTACACGGCGGCGTTCCTTTTGAAAAAGAAGATGGAAGTCCACAATGGCAATACCTGGGTTGCGGTGGGCAGCTATCATTCAGAAACGCCGAAGCTGCGTTGGCAGTACGCACGCAAGGTTCAGATCGCTGTGGAGAAGCTCGCCGCAATCGATCTGTTTCGTAACCAGTAAAGGAGCATCAGATGCCTGAAGGTAATCGTTTGCATTTGTCCCTGCCTGTCACGCAACCACGTGAACCGCAGGAAGACGACAAGTACTCCCCGCTACTCAAGCAGATTCCTGAGGAGCGGCTTTGGTACACGAGCGACATCGTGAAGATCATTCAGGGTGCCGAGATGCGTGACATGAGCCGCACAGCGGACATTGCTGCAATGATGGATGCATTGGGTGTGCCGTATCATCCAATCAAAACGAGACGCTAAGCGCAAGTACTCCAGTTTCGGTGAATTCTGCAACGGGTATGAGGGGAATACTCCCCTCGCCCGTCGTACCTTTCTTTTTTTCTGTTAATGTGATTGATTAGGGCAGAAACGGGATTTGAATCGTATGACTAGCAGCGGTCCTGGGGCCGTTTTGGTTATTCATCCTATCCCTCCTGAGTTGGAGATTCAGTAGTGACCAATACAACTACAACACCACCATCACTTGATCAACAAGTACAGTACACCTCTAAGGGCGGTGTAACGCTGGGCGCGGCGATCGTACATATCTGGCCAGACGGTCCGGTAGATCTTGTTGTCACTGACCCTTCAATTCCAGAGGAGTTCAAGGTGGACCGAGTTCGGTATCTGTCGTACCGTGGCTCAAGTCCCCCGAATACCGCGATGAGTAATCCCAAATTTGGTTTAGGCTTTGACATCGCCCCTGACGGCACGATTTTACCTGTAGGGCTGACGCTCGGGGGCGAATTGGCATGGGTCGTAGGCTCTGTGGATAATCCCCCTCTGCCACCCACAGCATCGTTTCCAATCGTTGACAACGCGATGAGTCTTGGCGTGCCGAGCAACCGCCTTGCCATGATGTTCATGTATAGTAACCCGAACATATCGGGCACTGCTCTATCAGAACCTGTATCGGGTGCAACTGTCTCGATTGCGGTCCCGACAGCTTTGCAGATCATCATGCCAGCCGGACCACTGGCCGCACTCACGATCGCTCTTCCGGCGGCGGCGGCTGATGGTGAAACGCATGAAGTCGTCATTACTCAGCCTGTGGCCGCGTTGTCTTTTACGTCCCCTCTGGGTGTACCGTTGGGTGTACCAAGTGCCACGTTCGGATATGCGTCATTCACGCTCCGTTACATTCAGTCCCAGGGACCGTCGTTAGCTGACACCTGGGTATTGATCGAAAATAGCAGTGCTCAGAATTTATCGGCCTACTTGGAAGCCTCCCAAGCGGCGGCACTTTACCTGACGTCTGCGGCGGCGGCTTCCACGTACATAACGGCAGCTCAAGCCGCCGCGGCGTTTATCACGTTGGCCGAAGCTGAGGCCGATTTCCTCACCCCAGCGCAAGCAGCGGCGGCATACATAACTGCCAGTCAGGCAGCTGCGGCATTCCTGACAGCAAGTGAAGCGAATGCAGCATACGCACCTCTTATTGCGCCGACTTTCCAGAACACGGTTACGATCGACGGTCAGTATGTAACGATCGCGGGTCCGAGTGGCTCATTCAAGCGCTATACGACTAACACTGGGAGTCTCCCAACTTGGGAATGGGGTGCGAGTAATGCGGCACAGAGCGGCAGCAACGTAGGATCAGACTTCGAAATCTGGGCGATGTCCGATGCTGGTGCGGCGCTTTTTAAAGCACTTGAGATTACGCGTGCAACAGGCGTGATGGCGCTCGCTGAGCGTCCAACCTTTAACGGTAATCTGGCATGGGATGCCGGGAACTTCGTTCCGACTAACTATCAGCCCGCTGGCAGCTATCTGACGACATCAGTTGCGGCCAGCACGTACGCGCCCTTATCGGGGGCGGCGACTATTGCCGGCGAATACACGTTCGAGGTAAGTCCGCAAGTACCCACCGCAGCGATTAATGATGCTTCGGAGAATTCGGCGAATACGGAGTTTGTGCAGACCGCGATCAATAATGGCATTGGACTGCCGTTTGACGTCGTTAGGGGTTACGCGGGACCGATGCCGCCAGTTGCGCTTACAGCCAACCAGGTACTCTTCACTTATGTAAGTAATCGTGACGTCTATCTCATCCCTGCGTACACCGTGATTCAGATGCTGACAACTCCGACAGCACCGGTAACGCTACAGGTAACACTCTACGGTCCCTCCACAGTCGTTCTTGGCACTGTGACGATTGCGACAAATGGCGGCGTGACCTGGAATCTTAGCGGTAACTACAACAACGACCTACCTGTTTCACGGGGCGCATCGCTTGTCATCCAGGCCCCTGCTTCTCCCGATGCGACCTTAGCAGGGCTGTCAATCACCATGACCGGATTTAACACCGCGACCATAGGCCACTAGTTAGCAAGCCACTGCGTGCGTTTATCGTATAGCGGGTGTGAGGGGAGCGCTCCCCTTACCCGTCGTACCTTTCTTTTTTTGGTACGTTCCCTCCTTTTCCTTTGCAAAGGTAACAACCATGAGCACCACCCCTGTTACGTCGCCGAGTATCGACCAGCAAGTGCAATACTTCAGCGCCGATGCTCCCTTGAACGCCACGATCGTCAACATTTGGGACGACGGCCCCGTGGACGTTGTGATCACCGACCCGTCGGTACCGCAGCCGTTCGAAGTCAAGCGCATCGTCTACGTTCCGTTCGGCGGCACGTTCGTTCCGCTCAACGACTACGACACGCGCTACGTGGCTCAGCTCACGACGGGCAGCGGCCTGCCGGCGAGCGACCTGCAAGAAACGGCTCCGACCGAAGATGGCCCGGCTGTGACGCCTGGCACGGAACCCCTGGAAAGCTAATCTCCAGCTTTCTTTCCTGAAGACGATTTACCGCATTGGTGCCCCCACTGAGTTGGTAGCTCGGTGGGGCTTTTTTGCCGTCAGGTTAAAAAGTACCCCTCTCAATTATGATCTGAAAGGACCACTTTCCTTTACCTCAATAACCGGAGAATAACTAATGAGCACACGCGTCAAACTCGAAACAAACCACGGCGACATCGTTCTGGAACTCAACGCACAAGCTGCGCCGAAGTCGGTGGCGAACTTCCTCGCCTACGTGAACGCTGGCCACTACAACGGCCTGATCTTCCATCGCGTGATCGACGGCTTCATGATTCAAGGCGGCGGCTTCAACAAGGACATGAAACAGTCCGAGACGAAGACCCCGATCGAGAACGAAGCAAACAACGGTCTGATGAACGACGAATACACGGTGGCAATGGCCCGCACGAATGATCCGCATTCGGCAACCGCCCAGTTCTTCATCAACGTGAACAAGAACGACTTCCTGAACTTCCGGTCTGCAACCCCGCAAGGCTGGGGCTACGCCGTGTTCGGCAAGGTCGTCGAAGGTCAGGCTGTGGTCGATGCGATCAAGAAGGTGAAGACCGCCAGCAAGGGCTTCCACCAAGACGTGCCGAAGGAAGCGGTCGTCATCATGAGCGCGACCGAGCAACACAGCGGGGACTAAGGTCATGAACACACCGCATCTGTACTACGTCACAGAGTTGGTGAAATGGGCCAACACAACCCAGACGGAGCATCCGGAAGCTGGTTGGATTCCGGCACGACCGTTGGGCTTTCAAGGCTTCTCGCTTAAGCGTCGTCTGAAGTTGGCCTGGTCTGTCTTCACGGGCAAGTACGATGCGGTGTACTGGGAGCCGAAGCTGCACGATCTGTATCCGCGTGAAGACAACACGGATCTGAACAAGCTACTTGGTCAAGCGATCGATGCTGCCAAAGGTCTGCCGGAGAAGGTAGATTTGCGTGAACAGTTACCCCCCGTGTGGGATCAGGGTGATCTGAACGCAGGGGCAGCTTGTGCGATCACTGCGGCGCTTGCAGCGACGGGACTGGAAGGTCCTGGGATCGTGCCCTACATGTACTACAACCAAAAGCACATCGTCGAGCATGAGCGTCATTCGTGAAGAGTTGCGCCGGCTTGCCATTCGTGGTGAACGCGCGCAGCGCTGGAAGAAACAAGCGGCTCGTAGCTTCTGGGAACGGGGTGGCGTGTGCTGCCCCGCCTGTGGAGTGGACAATTACAGTGGGGTCATGAGCAAGCAGGGGCGCAGGCTCACGCGAGCAACCTACCTCATCGAGAAGATCAAAAAGGATGGCGGTCATTTCGATGATACGGAGCGAAAGCGCATCCTCGCCACGTTTTATTGAGGACATCATGGCAGTCGTAGAACGTTTGAAAGAGAATACGCGAGGCAATGACTGGGTTGTGGGAGACATCCATGCTCACGTCACGCGCTTGCGTGCAGCAATGCGTGAGCTCAACTTCAATCCCGCTGTGGACCGGTTGATTGGCGTGGGTGATTTGGTGGACCGTGGCACGGAAACCGAGGAAGTGCTCGAGCTTTTGAAAGAGCCGTGGTTCTATACCACCATGGGTAACCATGACGACTTCGCAGTACGGATCGACACAGGCCGCGTGGACATCGAACGCTACATCGAAGGCGGTGGTCAATGGAACGTGGACAACTCGCCTGAAGAACGCCAGCGCTTTGCGGACGCCTTCAGGGACCTCCCGTTTGCTATCGAGATCGAAACGGCTGACGGACTGCTCGGTGTCGTGCATGCAGACTGCCCAGCGCCCACATGGCAAGAGTTCGTGGACGGACTGCGTGCGCAAACGCAAGGCCCGCAAGCCCAGCACACACCCATGCATGACTGCATGTGGAACCGCAATCGTTACAAGCGTGGGGATCACGAAGTCATCCCGGACGTGAAAGCTGTCATTGTGGGTCACTGTTGTGTGCCGACACCCAAGACCCTGGGCAACGTGCACTACATCGACACCGGGGGCTGGACGAGCCGCCGTACATTCACTTTCATGCGGGCTAGCGATCTGGTCACCATCACCGTTAGAACGAAGGAATAGGAATGAAAACCCCTGGACAGAAAATCGACGAAGCAGCCCACATGAGTAAGATGGGTGAGCTCGTCAAGTTCCTGATCGCCTGCTGGCAAGAGCACGTCTTTCATGAGAATCCGGAGCGTACACCCGAAGAACTCATGGATGTGCTCATGGCACGCCCTGATGCAACGGATCGCGTCAAGATGTTCCTCTCGCACGCGACGAAGACAGCGTTCGCTAACCTGACCGCCGTCGAGATGCTCGCCGGTAAGATCAAGGCGAAGAAGCTTGAAAATCGCGGCGAGGACTACCTGATGGATCGCACCGTCGCTGAGCCGCTCGATAAACGTGTAGCGTGCGTGATCAGTGAAGGCAAGTACTGGGACTGGTCACTTACACAGATTTCTTAAGGATAACGAATGTCGGAATGCATTGGAACGCCTGTTAGTATCACCCCGATTCACACGCCAGTCCACACGAACGGTTCACCCTGGGAAGGCATGCCGCGGATGGACTATCGGCCGCCCGCTCAGATCGATCGAGACTTTCGCCAGATCGTAATCCCGTCGCCCTATGGCTGGAGCTATATGGCCACCATGCAGAGCGTGGATCACCACACCGTGATTCTGTACAGCCCGCACGGACACCATCTGCCCGTCACGGTTGACGTGACTCAGGAGAATGACATCAAGATCACCTATCCGCCGGAATGTCGCGCAATGAATGCCGACGTACTCATGGCGATCGGTGGTTTCCTCAGCACGTATGCTCACAAGCAGGCGCTGTGGGCCTGGCACGGGATCGAACCCAAATGAATAGAGAAGACGCTAAAGCGCTCAGCGACGAGATGTCCGGTGCGACACTTCCGGGCACGGGGATTATCATCAGTGTGCCGAGCAACTGGGATTGGGGCGAGAAGGTTCTAAGCAAGACTCGCGCGGTGCTCCAGATCAAGACATCGTACGGTGCAGCTGCTCACTTCGATATCAATGTCGTGGATCCGAAGAACATCTCGGTACGCATGTGGGATCAGTTGCTGTTCGAAGCGCAAGGTGGTGACTTCCATCTGGACTTCGTGCTGTCGATTCTCACGAACTACGTCGAGCGGTTTGTCGACTGGTCGCGTGAGCAAAGCCCGTTGATCGCTGACCCGAACACGTTAGGTGGCTTCGGTGGTGCATTCTACGTGACGTATAAGCGCGCCCCGACCAATCAAGAGATCTTCGATGCGGGTGTACGCTCCGGTCTTCAGCGTCCCCGTAAGAGTGGCCTAGAAGCGCCCAGAACGCAGCTTGCGTACTTCGCTTCGCCTTTCAGCCACACGGACAAGGCGCGCCAGGAATGGAACCGTCAGCAGGCTTGTAAAGCAGCCGGTGCATTGATCATTCTTGGCACGCACGTGATCTCGCCGATCGCCCACAACCTGGCTGTCATCCACGAGATGAAAGGACTGGAGACGGGGTGGGAGCTGTGGCGTGAACAAGACCTCGCTATGCTGCGCCGGTGCGACAAGCTGATTGTCTACAAGCTCGAAGGCTGGGAAGCGTCGGTGGGTGTTACTGAAGAGATCAAGGTGGCGACGGAGCTCGGCATGCCAATTGAGTACATCGAAGCGGAGGTGCAGTATGGGCAGTAAAGCCAAGCGGGCACAAAAGCACGCGAACAAGGTCAAGCGGTACCTGAAGCGCATCCATGGACCGAACTGGCAGTCTATCCTGGGCAGTCGTAACAGCACGATCAACCTGCTGCCGCATGACTGGGAGCGTCGTATTGGTCCCGGCTTGCACTATCGGCCGGAGTTCATGGATGCTCGTCCGCTGAGCGTGCCTGAGCTGCGCTTGAAGTTAAAGCGGGCCGCAGGCATCGTGCCCGGCGCAGCGGTGAATGGTTACACGGAAGGTGTGTCGCCGAACGCGTAAGTCATTGATCCTACAGTAAAAAAATACTGTAAGCTCTAAGAGTATGTAGGAGAATGCACGATGCATGGACGAGGGATCTCAGACCCAAACCTTAACCATGCCCACCGTTTGGGAAACCTTACGGACGGAAAGTACCAAAAGCAAGTTACGTCGATAGAAGAGAATGAGTGGGGGAATTAGGTTTACCCCGGGGACTAAACATCTCCCGTATGCGAATCAGCGTCCTGTCATGGGACTAACGCATGCTGGCTGTCATTGGCCGCGGCCTCAGGTCATATACGGGTTCGATTCCCGTCTCAGAAAGCAATGACCGTATTTCTTCTTGGATGGGCGCTCTTGCACTAACTCTGGCGTTAACGGATAAGCCCTCTTCCAAGGGGACTCATGCGTGTCAGGGTAGTCTGACTCAAACGGTACCACCTGATAGCCTATTGCCTTTTACGGCGTTCCCGGCGCAAGGTGAATCGAGTCACACCCCTTAATTGGACTGGCGGACTATCAACCCGCATGACGTGATCGCATTCGGCAAATCCGGTGCACACGCTAAACGGTTAAAGGACAGAAATGTCACGGGGTAAATTAGGCTGTATTCTTCTACATCTGGGGAGGTGCTCGAGTGGCTAAAGAGGGCAGACTGTAAATCTGTTGGGCCTAGCGTCCTACATTGGTTCAAATCCAATCTTCCCCACCACTTTCAAGCAGTCTATTCAATGCGGGTCTTTCATGCGGCGGCCGAGGCAACTCGGTAAAGCAGGGCTGGAATGCGGACCGGCTGACCTAGTGTAAACACTTCAAGCTACCTTCTGCATACGCTGGTAGCGGGTTCTGTGAGAGATTACGCGCTGAATAGACTGTTGTAGTTCCATTACTGCATCATAGAGCCCAGGCTTCGGCCTGGGTTTTATGCCGTCAATTTTGTGTGTACATTTTTAACCCATAGCGTCATCACATAGCAGGCGTGCTGTGAAGATTCCAATCCTCTTAAAACGAAGAACAAATGAAAACGATTCTACTCGCCTGCATGGCGAACAACCGGGTGATCGGCAACAAGGGACAAATTCCGTGGATGGGGCAATTCCCGGAAGACATGAGGCACTTCAGGGAACTCACCTTGGGGCGAGCAGTAATCATGGGCCGCAAGACGTTCGATTCGATCGGCAAGCCTCTGCCGAACCGCGACAACATCGTGGTGAGTCGCACAATCAAGCAACCGCACGACCAGTCGTATCTGGTACGTGACAATCTGCAAGCAGCGATTAACCACTGCCGAGTGCGTGAGCGGGGCTTCTGTCTCATCATCGGTGGCGCTGAGATTTACCGTGAGGCGATGCCTCATGCGGACCACATCTTCCTCACTCGTATCCACAAGGACTTTGAGGGCGATGCGTACTTCCCGGCAATCGACGAGAGCCGGTTTCAATTTGATTACTCTGAAGACGACAAGAACGAACACTTCGGCTTCAGCTACGAATACTGGGATCGTAAATAGTCATGGCCAAGTTTAAGGAAATGCGCCCCGGTGTGTTCTGTCATTGGTGCCCTGGGTGCGAGTGCAGCCACTGGGTCTACACTGATGGGAAGGTGACCTGGAACATCACGGGCGATGAAGCGACACCGACTGTGCGACCGTCCTTGGCACATGACCAGGGTAACCGCAAGACACAGTGTCATTACCACATCACTGATGGGAAGTTGGAGTTTTTCTTCGACACCCATCATCAGTATCGGTCGCAGACGATCGACCTGCCGGAGTGGGATGAACGGATTCACAATCCGTACAAGATCCGGCCCAAGCACGAAGGCGAGACTATCCGAAACCGAAGCCCGAAATCCAATGCTATGCCGGGCTTTAACTTCAACGATAGGAACTAGGACAATGTCTCTGCTCATTTTTGCAATCATCGCGTTAGTCGCACTTCAGTTCACCAGCGGCATTGGCCAATGGATCAGCGAGAACCAGAAAGCTACCGAGACTGTCTCGTGGCTCCAAGGACTCGTGAGCAAGATCGGGCTTGCCCCGACCATCATCACCACCCGTGTGGTCATCATCGCCGCTGTCGTGGCTCTATACGAGTTTGAACAGCATTGGGTGGTCTGGGCGGTCTTGGCAGCTGCTGCCTGGTACTTGTACAAGACGGGCAAGTACGTGGCGATCTGGGCTGAATTGAAAGCGGACGCTGAGAAAGCGGTCGAAACGGATGTCACCAATGTCGTGAATACCGCGGTGACCGACGTGACCAAGATGGCGATGGTCGATCCGAACGAAGCGCAATACAGCGCGGCGCGTGGTGCAGCTAGCCAGGGCGTCGACGTCTCGAAACTCGGCTAAGGCCTGGAGAGCGGAGCCTTCGGGTTCTGCTCTCCCTTATTCTGTTAGGTTGACTTTTATGCCAATGAAACGCAAGTATCGGTCTCTCAATCCGCTTGAGGAGACATCGACCGCCATGGTCGTTCGTGCCTTCCTGGCTTTCCCCCTCGCACCTCAATGTCTCTGGGATGTGGGTAGCGGAACGGGTAAGGTACTCATTGAATCGGCGCTGCGCTACCGTAACACGAAACTGATTGGTTTCGAGAAGAACCCTGACTACCTGCCGATCTCCCAAGAGAACATGGAGCGCCACGGGATCGAAGAAGGTCGTATCGAAGTCCACCTGCTGGATATGTGTCACGATGACGTGAGTGCCTTCCAGCGCCCTGACGCCATCTACCTGAGCTGCGCAGGCTCGGCTGAGGAAGACATCATCCCGAAGCTCTGGGACATTCTCCTGCCCGGTGGTGTGATCGTCTGCAACGTCGGCCAGCAAGGCAAGAACCCAGCCATCCCTGAATGGACGCGCCGGGTGCAGGGTGCGCATAAGCGCTTCGGTGGCAAGCTTGAAGACTATACCCAGTGGTACGACATCACGCATGTGAGTCGTTATCGTAACCCGTTGGGCAAAGCCTGGGCGGTGGAAGATGCACTGCATTGGGAAGGGCGTAAACCAGTTGAAGAAGCTACGGCAGTGGCTGGTTTGGTGTAAATTTACACATCGAGCAATACTGTGTAGGACTCGGCGAGGTGTCCGCAACGCTCCTTCGGGGGTGGTGCGGCCACTTCCGGTTTTATGCCGAATGGTCACTAAAACAGGCATATATCATCTTCTTGTCGCCTTGGGTAAAACTCACTGCGCCGTGCTATTAGTTGATGAGGAATCACAACGACAGGACCTAGAAATGATAACGCTATCCCCGGTTTATGAGTACTTCGC
>OULI01000004.1_pt1 | contig 11123 bp, 16 predicted proteins | sample 1690721 | NCBI WGS metagenome assembly OULI01 (sample SAMEA3914788, study PRJEB12502) | metagenome | biome: forest; material: soil | place: Canada | collected 2011-07-03 | depth 0.1 m | reverse complement strand
TCTACGTTCTCATCATGCACTTTCAGCGGCAGTAGCGCGCAGCTATCCGGTCAAGGGTTCGCCTTTGCCTGGATAGTCTGCATTTCCCTTATGACGTCTGCTTGCATGTCTGGAGGCATCACGCCTTCAAACACCCGCATGTTCTTCCACAAGAGGAACGTCCGATTCACGCGATCCACGTCACTTTGGTTCTTCGTCTGGGGTGTGCGGTGTGCTTGACCCAGAACAAAATCCAACGCAGGAAAGCGACTGATTGCCAGTGCCCAGATCACCTGCCGCGTCGGTGCCATATCGGGCACGTGCATCACGCGCTCCATGTTGTCCCGAATTGCTGCTGGAACATTCTGGAGCGTACCCACGAAGTTCTTCTCTTGCCGTTTCAGGTTATTCAGCACAGCCGCATAGCACTGATCCACCCGGTGGTCGTAGTTCAACATGACGAACGGATGCTTCTTCAGAGGCTGACCAAAGTCCTGGTTATTCGTCATCCTGCGGATTCGGTTAAAGAGCGCCTGATCCAGATGAGTAAAGAGCATGTTGGGTAACACGTACATGTGAATGAACATCATGTCGGTTCGTGTATCCGGCTCGTTGTAATCGGGCAAGAAGTAGTTCTGACGGAACCAGTAGTACTGACACATCAGCAGCGGGATGTTGATTGCAATCACCGCAGGACCCGATTCATCCGTATTCTGCTTGCCATCAGGCAGGTTCATGTAGAGATCGCTCTTCGGGTGACGTAGTACCTTCACCGCTTGAACGTTCATCCACTCTTTCTGCACCTTCTCGTAGTTGAAGTCCCCTACGTGAGCAACGATGATTTCCTGAGAGCCTGGACCATAGAAGACCCCGTCCCAGACTTGCCCCTTGTACAACGAGGAGGTTAATTTTAACACCATCGATAGATCTAATGCGGAGGCATCCGCCAAGGCGTAGTAACGATCGTATCCTACTGAAAATGGAATATCCATCGACTGGATGATTTTCACTAAGAGATGATCGCTCTTGACCGCCTGCGGGTTCGCGCGGTAATAGCTAACGATTTGTGCGACGTTGGTTCGTAAGCCTTGTTTCACGTAAGGCCAGAGCGCCGGAATCTGGACGCCAGTCTGAGCCTTCGGTTCCAGATTAAAGAGTGCGTGCATGGCGCCTATCCGGTTAGTATGAGATCATAAAATTGCGAGCATAAGCATGAACGAGGAACAAGAACGCTACAAGGCCGCCGCTGAAGCGATGGAGCCTACTGCCCGCCCTTATCGGGAACCCGAGCCGTGTCAGGAAGAGCCCTCAGCACCGAAACGCTCGCGCTACAAGCGCAGTCGCCGCTGGTGGGAAGAAGACAAGTGGGAAAGGAAACGTTGATGAGCACCATCGCCGCAGCAAAGAAAGAACTCGAGGGCTACCTTGAGCTGGGTGCCGGCTGGGATCTCGATCGCGGTGTTCCGCCTAATCCGGAGCACGTCAAGCACGTCATGAGGTTTATCGACGGCCTACCTGATAAGTTTGAAGCCCCGACCCCCATGCTGGGTTCGAGTGGTACAGTGGGGCTGTATTGGCATGAGCGGCCGTATTACTTTGATCTGGAAGTGGAAGCAGACGGTTGCATCTCCATTCTGATTTCGGTGGCGACCAGCACGATTGTCACCAACAAACGCAAAGAAAGCTGGTGGCCACACATCAGCGTGGAAGAAGCGGTTGCCATCTACACCGCCCACATGGAGTACTGGCTCATGGAGTTGAACGGCGTCGTAGGGCTGATGCCATGAAGTTCCTCTTTGATCCGAAGTGGTTACCGGCACTGAAGGAAGTGGAAGTGCCTGTTGTGGTGGTGGGTGCGGACCGCGAGCAGATTCTGGACGACATCCGAAGTATGGTGCGCACGATGCGAAACCAGCCGATGGTCATGCTGGATATGACGACACTGAGTAACCACGTGTATCCGTTGGGTCCGGACAATCTCTTTCATTTCAGTCATTCTGAACCGTTTCATCCGGCAGCCCTGGGTCCTGGCATGAGTGATCCATCGCTTCCCATGGATGAAGCCCGCAAGAAGTGGTTCGACGATGTCTGCAAGTTCAACATGCGCTCCCTCGTGGAAGACCGTGATCTCTCGGAGTACGCTGCACCTGAGTCGAAGAGTGTAATCAACAAAGCGCTGCGCAAGAAGCGTGACGCTCAGAAGGCTTCGCAAAACGCGAAGGGCCGTAAGTGGTGGGAGCATCGTTGATGTTTGACAAGGACCACTACCGCAATCATCCTGAGCTCCGTAAGCAGTTGAACGAAGAGCAGCGCAAGCTAGAAGAGTTCGCCAAGGGTGCTACGGAGACGCCAGAGGAGTTGCGTAGGCGTGCCCGTAGTCTGGGGAACAAGAAGACCCGTAACGCCAAGGGTCGCCGTTGGTGGGATAACCGATGACGCATTTTCCATTCGTACTGTTGCCCGTGATCGTGACGGTCGGAGCCGTTCTGTTTCCGTTCTTCTGGCCGAACAAGAGTAAGTTCACCCTGGACGGCGGTGGCTTCTGGTTTCTGGGCTGCTGGTTCTATGGCCTAATCGTAGCGCTGATTGCGTGGATCATTTACGCAGTCTTGAAATAGGAGCACGTCATGGGCATGGCATCTCCTGCTCGCACCTACACGGTCTATCACATCGACGGTGTGGAGGTCCATCGCGAGCCACAGAACACAACAGCGGCTCAGTTGCCGTATCCTGTTTTCCTGGCGCTGTATGGCCAGCCGCTCTATCCGTTCGGTGGTCGCCAGCTAAGTATCACCACGGTGACGTACGACTTGGAGCATGAGTCCAAGAACCGGGAAGGACGGCGGGGACACAAACAAACAAAAAAGAAAGCACATGGACCCCAGCGTAGCTGGTGGAATAAACGATGACGATCAATAGACCGCAGCTGGTGTCAGTTACACTCGGCAACGGACGACAGACTGGTAAGAGCCTTTTGACGAGCGAGATTGCTGAGCGTCTCGTGGGGGACTTCGATGGCGATTCGGCTTCATTGGTAATGCCGACCTTTACCTGGACGGAGCGCTACAAAATCTCGGACGACATTCGGAGTTACTTCACCAACTTCTGGGGATCATTTCACGGCTATATAGGTGAAGCACATCCTCGTTCCAGGTGGCCGGTGATTCACCGCGTGTATCCCTTGCATCGGTTGCAGTATATGTTGCAGCGCCGCGCTCGGGTTCTTGAACCGTGGGACCCAAGCTCGAATCGGCCTCCACGGCGCTTCTGGGTGCCAGCGCGCAGGTTCGCAGGGTTTGCAGCCTATCCGGGTTTGGATGTAACATACTTGGATCGCCCGAGCAAGCCAGCCTGGGACCACAATCTGTACGTCGAAGAAACCAGCTTCAAATCCTGGCGGCATCGCCCTGGTACCATCATCATCACGTACCCGGAAGACTTCGGCGGCTGGAAGACAATCAGCGACGTGGGTAGTCTGCGACCGTCTGAGCGCCGCGCACGTTTCTCCAGCACGATGGATAACAACGGGAAACCAAGGAAGAAGAAACGATGAGTCGCACTGAGTTAAACTCATTGGACGCGTACAAGGAAGACGACTGGGATGGGGAAGGCGCGAAAGCCGTCACTGATGAAGCGTGGCGTGTCGCAGCTGTGATACTCGAGCTTCTCCCGGAAGGCTTCCCTCAGGGTAGCGCCATGGCGGGCATCGACGGTTCGCTCGGTCTGTACTGGTCGCTCGAGAATATCAAGCCAGAAGATCGACTACCGAAGTACGATCTGTTCGAGGATATCGAACTGTATCTGGATGTCCGTGCCGACGGATGTGTTCGACTGATGTGGTGGTTGAATACCAAGGAACAGAACCGTCAGAAGCACGGCGGGGAAGTAACGGAGTTGTTCAAGCTCGCTCCCATCGAGGCCATGAAACTGGCTGAGAAAGCGATTGACGCCTTCATGCCAGATAAGGTTGAGCAGTAAAAAAATAACTGCACGGTCCTTATCTTATAGTGGGAATAAACAATCTCCCATCCTGACATCGAGGGCGACTTCGGGGTCAGCAAAAACACCCCGTAATTCCCTTTGTTTGATTTGCAGCATTGTTTCACCCAAGCGAGAAAGCGCTAGAGGTGGGTGTGATCCAATACTAAAATGGACACATATCACTCTACTGACACTGTAGCAAGAGTATAGTGTTTCGCGCGATCATTAACTCTGTAAAAACGTAAGGAAACAAAATCATGGCAGTGAAATCCGAAGACAACGGTCAATCGAGCACGACGATGGGCGCAGCATTCGCTGGCGCACAAACGCGTGCGGCTGACCAAGGCGCGCAGCAAGGTGGTTACACCCAGCAGCCGCGCAGCGCACATCGTCAACGCCTCGGCGACTTCTGGTCGACCTCCCCGAACGCCATGTCCCGCTCGCCGGAAAGCGACATCATCAGCACGCTGAACGCCGCGCTCAAGGGCGTGTACGAAGAAGCCGTGCGGCCGGAATACGACGTGACGTTGATCCCCATCGATCTCGATCAGACCCGCACCCTGGAAAAGTCGGCGATCGTCGTTGCAGTGTCCAGCAAGGCCAGCCCGGATCTGGGCGTCGCGTACCACACGCTGATTCTCGACGGCTCGAGCGAAGCGGTGCAATCGCAGATCCAGCAAATCGGCAACAACCCGGTCGAAATCACCCGTACGACGGGCGACGTGCATACGCCGATCTATCAAGGCGAAGTGCGCGAATGGGTTCAGCGCGCGTTCCCGGGCAAGTCGCTGCATCCGGTCGACGCTGAAGTCGTGCCGAGCACGTTCGACGTGGCAAACAAGAAGCGTCTGTACAACCTGGCAGCCAACGCTGTTCTCGCTGGTTCGACGGAACTGGCTCGCCTGGCCGGCTACCCGGACATCGAGCTCGGCAACATCGAGCAAGACAACACGCTGACGGTTCAGACGTCGTTCAACAACGCTCCGACCGAAGACATCGTCGGCGCACCGATCCGTTCGGACATCGTCATCGACTTCCGTATCGGCGGCCAGCCGGTGCAGGGTCAGCAAGGCGTGACGAGCCGCGTGAAGACGCTCGCTCGCGTGTCGGGCTACATGGACCTCGTGTGGGCGCCGGCAGTCTCGGCAGCACAAGCGTTCAACCCGTGGGTCCAGCAGCAGCAGCAGCAGCTGTCGCCGGACGCGTACAAGAAGTACGTGCCGCGTTTCATCATCACGGATCTGGATTCGCAGAACGTGCTGTCGATTCGCGCTCAGCTGCTCGCACTCGTGACGGCGTTCACGCTGCGCGAAAACAACGGCTGGGTCGAAGCGTTCCGTCCGTCGCCGGTCGTGCAAGACGGTTACGACTGGAAGGACATCGGCGCGGTCGGTATCGAAGCGAACTTCGAAGGCAACAGCAACGGGTTCGGTTCGCGTATCGACACGAAGGCAGACGCGTTCCAGCGCACGAACAACATGCAGGGTGACTTCCTGCTGCGTCTCGTGGCATCGGTGTTCCAGGCCAAGCTGTTGCTGTCGATGGACATCCCGGAAGCAGGCCCGACGACCTGGATCTCCAGCGTCTTCGCCGCAGCTGGCGAATCGTCGAACGCAGCAAGCGCATCGGCGTCGGCTTACATCATCGACGAAGCGAACAAGCTGACGAACGGCCGCCTGGCGAACTACCTCGCCGCTGGTACCCGCATCATCATCGATGAAAACAACCGCATCCACCTGGGTTACTTCATCGGTCGCGACGGTCTGAAGCACGACCTGCGCGAGATCGACTACCTGGCCGTGCTCAACATGGTCGGCGATCGTGATCCGGAACTGGCACGCGAATGGTCGGACAGCTTCGCACTCACGGGCATCCCGCTCGAAGTGCGCCTGGCCAAGCGCAAGCAGATCATCGAGGGCATCCTCGGCAAGCAGAACGTTCACATCGAAGGCTTCGCACGTCGCGTGACGTTCGAACCGGACTTCGTGAATGCGCTGACGGCCGCAGTCAAGGACGTCGGTCTGCAAGTGCGTACGATCGCTCCGTACGCCGATCTGCAAAGCTACGAACGTGCGGTCAACCCGTACGTCGCGCACGCAGCGCTGGACACCATGGGTTACAACTCGGGCGTGTTCAACCGCGGTTACCAAGGTCAGCCGCAAGGCAACTTCGGCAACCGTTCGGGCTTCAGCCGCTGGGGTTAATCAGTCATCGCGCGGAACCGGTAGGTAACTGCCGGGGAAGATAGGGGGAGGGGCCTTCGGGTCCCTCTTTCTTTTTATGCCGCTTATTTTTTTGTGAGATGCATCTCAGACATATATCACTGATATAGTCGAGTAAATAGAATTGCAGGAGAAAAATTACCGATCTGAGCCATCTCATGTAGTACAAAACCCAAGGAACCTACAACCAACCCCAACCAACTAGGAGAGTCCAGTGGGCGTTTATATGCGGATTCGGGACCATGACGAGGTCTTCAATCAGTATCTCTCCAAGGATCCTATCATCATCAACGACCTGTCCAATGTCACGGAACAGGACCGCGAGTACAACGATGGTTTGATCTTCACCAAGTACGATCTTATCAATTCCGATTTGCTCTCGAACATCCCATCGTGCGAGTGCGGTGTGACGATCGGCGCGGATAAGCTCGGCGACAATTTCATCCAGGCTGTGGTTTGTCCGGTGTGTAATACGCCGGTGCGAGCGCTGCATGACGGCGATCTCGAACCATTGATTTGGGTACGCGCTCCGCGGGGCGTGATGGAAGCAGCACCGGACGGCAAGGGTCTCATCAATCCGATCATCTGGACCATGCTCTCGGATCAGAAGGGCTTCGAGAAAGGCTCGTTCGATGTGATGCGGTGGATCTGCGACACGACGTACCGACCCCAGGGCATCAAGGAACCCCCGGTGTTGGACATCTTGCGCAGCGAACAACTGCCGCGTGGCTACAACAACTTCGTGCGCAACTTCGACGACATCATGTCGTTCATGTTCAACCTGAAGTATTACCGCAAGAAGCTCGAACCGCTTAAGCGACTCATCGCGGAAAACCGTGATCGGATCTTCAGCAAGTATCTGCCGCTCCCCAATCGGTCGATTCTGGTTCTCGAAGAAACGAGCATGGGCACGTACGTCGATGCCACGGCACCGGTGGCCGTGAATGCAATTCGTCTGATGGTGGGCATCGATAGCTCGCTCTCGATCCACACGGACCGGGTGCGTGAGAACCGCACGATCAAGATGATCTCGGAAACGTCGACGTTCTATGACGAATACGAGCGCAACGTACTGGCCAAGAAGGAAGGCACGTTCCGTAAGCACGTCTACGGCACGCGGTCTCACTTTAGCTTCCGGGCTGTGATTTCCTCGAAGACGGACTGGCACCGTTACGATGCAGTGGATATTCCGTGGGGTATTGGTATCGCCTCGCTGGAGCTGCATCTGAAGAAGCTTCTGATGCGTGACGGCATGACGCCGTGGGAAGCGGACGCCTACATCGCAGCGCATACGGCGAAGTACTGCCCGAAGCTCGACGCGATGTTCAAGGAACTCATCGCCCGCGCACCGAGTGGCAAAGGCATCTGCATTACGCTGCAACGCAATCCGTCGCTGGGTCGTGCCTCGTGCCAGACGGTGTACGTCACGAGCGTGAAGACCGACGTGAATATCCCGACGATCTCGATGTCGATTCTGATCGTCAAGGGCTTCAACGCCGACTTCGATGGCGATCAGCTGAACTGTACCCTTGCGCTTGACATGACGATCGAAGAGGATCTGGCTCGACTGGCTCCCCACATGTCGACCTTCGATATGAATGCCCCGCGCACGGTTTCGAAGAACTTGTCCATGCCGAACACTGCAATCTCGACCATCAGTAACTGGATGGGCTGGATGCAACCGGAAGCACCCGATCCGGAAGTTGTGCGTCGCATGGCCCTGATTCCCGAGGCCGCCTAAGAACCAAGGAGAAGGATATGGCAGTATTGAAACACTTTGGTATCCTGGCAGATGCCGAAGCCGTTGAGCAGGCAAAGAAGTCGGCAGGTCGCGACTATTCCGAAGATGGCATTCTCATCAATCCGGAACTGCTCGAGAAGTTTACCTTCAAACCGTACCAGCAGCGTGTTGTCGAATTCGGCAACAAGGCATATCCGTTGAACGTGTACGGGGGTTAAAAATGGCTCTCGTCATTACCGGTGACGCTAACGCCTACAATGCGCTGGTGTATGGTACCGATCGCCACCCAGGTACCATGGCGTATTTGCAGAATCAGATAGCGTCTTTCAGTATGGGCGCGCTCACGGACTTCGGTAAGCAGTTCATGCAGAGCGCTCAAAGCATCCACGACTCGTTCAATAGCTCGGAAGCAATGCGGGCAGCACGAGCCGCGATTCGCCGGTTCGATGCGATGTTCTTACCGGATCGGATTCAGTACATCGACCGACTCAGTCACTTGCAAAATGCGCCTGTAGCAATGCAGCGCTGGATCATGGCTGAGCCGAATCTGCGCAAGTTGTATCATGAGCAGCGTGTCGATGGCTACTCCGATACGTATGTGGATCAGTATTGGGGTCGTCGGGACCTGGAGCATTACGACTGGCGCCTCATCCATAACGGGATGATGGAAGAAGTCAAGACCGACGAACTCGATGGCCACATCACGCGTCACTTCATGGCCGAACTCGTGGATGGTGATCGCGAGTTGACTATGGACGAGAAGACGGACATCCTGAACACCCACGACGTGATTGCTGCGTATGTGGAGATTGGGATTGAGGACCCGTCTTCGAAGGCCGGCAACAAGATGTAAAGGCAGTCAGGGAGTAGCTGCACGGTGAGGGCTTCGGCCCTCACTTTCTATGCCCTCTTCTTTTTGGTCGTGATTTTATGTACACGACCAAACTTGTGAGAGGCGCATGGCCACGAACGTCACGCCAGTACCGTCTTTAACAGTCGGGGGCTGGATTGTTACACCCCAGCAGAAAGCCGACTTACTCATGGCTTACTTCTATGAGTCCATGAATAACCAGACCTATGTGTTCCAAGGTCAGATCACATCGATTCAGTATCTCATCGAACAGAACTCGGGCAACATGCCGAAGACGTGCGATGCGATCCGCACGGCTCTTGAGCAATACCTGGGCCGTTACTACCAGTCAGTCATTGTACAGGTTACGAGTGATGACGTAACGTCTGGTAATCAGAGCAGCGAGATTACGCTCACCATCTACATCAGTGTGACCGAAGCCGGTGTAGTGTATGGATTCACCCAGTTGATCTCCATGGCCGATTCCAAGTTCATGAAGGCAGTGACTATCAATAACGACGGATCAGCTTCGAATAACTCGATCTTGCAACAGTTGACAACTTAGAAAAGAACATGACGAATCTGCATCAGATGCACACGCCACCGAATACGGAGTCGCCTTTTCAAGACCCGGACCGTCCCAACGGAGTGGCAAAGCCGGACGCCGGGGCGCCCGCTTGGTTCCAGGAAGCAATGGAACAGATCACGAAGGCGATCTTCGATGTGGTGCATTACAGCCAACACGAATACCTGGACCATCGTCGCCTGCCCCATGCGATCAAGATGAGCGAAGTGCTCGTCAAGCCGCATCTCCTGCCCACGGGTATGGTGTTGGTGCAAACGGTATTCCCGGTGGCCAGCGAGAACTGCTTCGTAGTCTACTACGATCCGATTCTCGACAAAGGCTGGGACCCGAAGAAGGAAGTGCCCGAAGACGTGCAAATCTGGGGCTACAACCTGTTCGCCTATAAAGAAGGCGTATTCAGCGCCGCGAAGAACGTCCCGCAAACGCTGACCGAGATGATCCAAACGGAACTCTCACGTCAAGCCAAGGAACTGAAGCTGCGCAATGTGCAGTTCCTGTACTTCACGATCATGCAGCCGCAACACCCGGAAGCATACGACGATCCGCACGGTTACGGCAAAAAGCCCGCTGCACCTGCGCACAGTGCGCAGACGCCCGAGCAGCCGGTGATGCCGACCGAAATCGTTTAAGGAGTCACGATGGCTGGAGATTATACTGACTGGCATGGCACGCATGCGCGTGCTGTCGCCGGACACGATGAAGGGCGTAGCGAATACATCAACGATGTCTCGCGTGCTCTCACCGAAATTGCCAAGGAAGATGTGGCGCGTCTGCCGGAAGATCAGTTCCGTGAGATCTTCTTGCCTCTCTTCACGAAGTTCTTCGGTAAGCTGTTACGCCTGAGCGATGAAGAAAAGCGTGCCCCGCTGCCGCACCAAGTCGGCATCGCTGACTGGATTTCGATTGCAGGCACACCGTACAAAGAAGTGGACGTCTTCGATCCGAAAACGGGCGAAGTCCTCTTTCGTTGTCCGGCCCTCTTCGACTACCACGGCATTAATCCTGTACGTGGGGCAGCGGATCGGGCGAACATGCCGATCGCTGAAATCGCAGCCATGGCTGAAAAGCTCCGGTTGGTGCATCCGCGCCAAAGCGAAACCTATCTTGTGCGTGAACTGAGCAAACGCTCCTTGTTCGTGAACAGTGGCGCAAAACTGGCAGAAACGGTGATGCGCTGGAACGAAGTCTTCAAGCGATATGGTAAGCATCTGGCGATCCCGGGCGCTACCGTAAATACTTCCGCAACAGCGTCATCTTCTGTGGGGCAAGCGCAGCAAGCCGCAAGCCCGTCCATGGAAGCAGACTATGAAGACTTCTAAACTTAATGTCGCGTCAATAAGTGATATTCACTTGGGTGCCAAGCGCACTCCGACGCGTCACATTCTCCAGAACCTGCGCCTGGCGTTCCCCGATAACGAGGAAACCGGCGCATTGGATCTGATCTGTTTAGTGGGGGATGTCTTTGACACCCTCCTGTCCTTGAATCATGAGGACCTGGTGGAGATTAAGATTTGGATTGCGGAGTTCTTGCGGTTGTGCGTAAAGCACGGCATCAAGCTCTACATCCTGGAAGGTACACCGTCGCACGACTGGTGGCAATCCCAACTCTTTCTCACCATCAACCAAATTGCAGGCATTGGCGCAAACATCCTTTACGTTAAAGACATTTCCGTTGAGTACGATCCCGACCTAGATATCTGGGTTGGGTTCGTACCCGATGAAAGTGAGCCGACAACCGAACAAACACTCAGCCAAATCCGATCC
>OULI01000006.1_pt1 | contig 12656 bp, 8 predicted proteins | sample 1690721 | NCBI WGS metagenome assembly OULI01 (sample SAMEA3914788, study PRJEB12502) | metagenome | biome: forest; material: soil | place: Canada | collected 2011-07-03 | depth 0.1 m | reverse complement strand
TTCAGCGTGGTCGGGCACGTCGTCGAGTTCGTCTTCGATCGTGTCGACGGGTTCGGTCGGGATCTCGCCGTTTTCCGTCGGGGGCGTTTCACCGCCTTCCACCGGAGGAACGTCGCCCTCGCCACCTTCTACCGGCGGGGTTTCGCCACCTTCGACGGGAGGCACATCGCCTTCGCCGCCTTCGACCGGAGGCGTTTCACCGCCGCCTTCACCGCCTTCACCGCCTTCACCGCCTTCACCAACGACCGGGGGAACCGAGCCTTCACCGCCCTCGCCGCCAGCTGCACCTTCCGCGCCTTCTGCACCCGGTACCGGGGCGTTGGTCGGGTCTTCGAGTTGTTGCTCTTCGTTTTCCGTGGCCATGATGCCACGATTAAAGATGCTGCGACGCATTTGTGTTGCTCCTATTGCAATAGGGAAAGTTTGTTCATTACAGTACCCGCGCGGTACTTCTTAAGCACGTCTGCTTGAACAGGCGAGCTCAAGACATGACAATCAGCGAGTCAACACTGACTATACAATACGGTTACAATAAACCGCTTACGGATTGCCGAAGAGCAAATGCAACGTGCCCAACAGGTCTTCAATCCCTTGCGGTTGACCGAGCCAGCGCTGGATGATATTGGTCAAACTAAACATGCTCGCATCGAACGGATACGTGGTTCCCTGCTTCATGCAGAAGAAATCACGTGCGGTTTGACACGGCTCGAAAGGCCGCACGCCGGTGCTTGAAGTGCGCAACAGATGCGACCACGTCTCAAGCCGGAATTCATGCGTACCCGTAGCAATGAAGCGACAGATGTCACCCAGAAAGCGCACGTGCTCTTCGCTGATCGTGGGCAGTGCAAGCTGCGTCATGTACCAGGAATAGAAGTTCGTGCTGCCGAATGCTTTCAGTGCTGCGATGAGAATCGCTTCCCGGAACTCGAAGCTCAGCGTATCGGCGCTGCGCTTGATGTATTGGGAGTAGAGCGTTTCGACGACCTGGTTGGTATCCAAGATTTGCGTGTTGGACACCACCATGCCAATTTGTTTAGCGGAACGAATCCGCAGTTCGTAGGGCTTCGGACGCTCCGCGAGGCGCACCGGGAGTTCAGACCCAGCAAAGCCGCGCGGATAGATCTTGAAGCCACCAAGGGCTTCAGGCATAGTCCGCCTCCATCTTCGCGATGCTCGCGTTCAGGTTCTGCACACGACCTTCCATGTACTCGATCTCGTGAGCGAGGGCCGCGTCGGGCTTCTTCGCTTGGAGCTTTTCCAGGTAGAGCTTGCGCATCTGCACGAGTTGGAGTTCTTCCTTCGCGCCGTTGTACTTGCTCACCTGCCACTCGGCGAACGCTTTGCCGATGTGGTGGAACACGTTCCAGGTCGAGGAGATGAAGTTCATCTTCATCGGATCGGTCTTGGTCTTGCCGAGCGTTTGCTCCAGCGCACCTGCGGAGGCTGCCTTCACCACGACGTCCGGGGCTTCGCTCAGACGCTTCTCGATGTCTTCGGGCTTACCCGACAGAGCGACGAGGGCTTGCGTGAACATCAGGAACTTGTCCTGGATGTAGCTGATTTCAGCTGGCGCAAACGAGGTGGCCACCGTCACGTCGCTGTCGGGGAACGTTGCCGTTTCCGCAACCAGCAAGAAGTTGGCGAGCTTGCGCGCGTAGGTCGACAGGAAGGAGACGGCTTCCAGATACTGGAGCACGGTAGCCTTCTTGTAGGTCAACGCCGTCGAGACGACTTCTTCGTTGAACTGCTTGATGATCATGTCTTCGACGATGTCGAGCGCCTTGGCCGTATTGGTCATGGCTTCGAGAATCGTGGGCACCACACCCTTGTTGCCAGCGAGGCGACCAAAGGACGTAGCCATGGTCTTCATCTCGGGGCTTTGCCACTTCCACTTGCCAAAGAGGCTTTCCAGCGTTTCGTACGCCGGAATGGTTGCGTCTTTCAAGCCCTTGCGAACGACACCAAGATCATCAAGGATCTTGTCCTTACGCAGGCTGGGGGCCAGCGTTGCAATGTATTGCTCAACCTTCATGATTGAAGATCCCTTCGTGTAGAGAATGAAGCTGAGTGGATTGCTCCACTCAGCTGACGAGTTGGTTACAGACGCGGGGCTGTGCCGAGGGTGTAGGCTTTCAGGATGTCCGAGACGTCCGGACCATTGCCCTTAGCCGATGCCTTCAGATCGCGGAAGGAGACTTCCGTCGCTTCGGGCAGGCCACGGTGATAGAACGTCACGCGGCTCCATTCCTTGTCGATCACAGCGACGATCATGAGCGAGGTGCGCTCGAAGACCTTCTGACGCGACTTGAATTCGCTGAACTTGCCCGGCATGGTGAGTTCGAGCTCTTCGATCGAATTGGTCGTGGTGACCACCATGTTCGAGGCCGCAGCCACCGACGGCACGCCACTGATGAAAGCCGCGGCGAGCGCTTGCTTTTCACGCTTGATGACGTTGTGGTAGACGCTGTCGCTCGAGGCCATAAGGCTGCGACGGTGCTCGTCGATCAAGTCACGGCAGAAGATCAGATCCTTCACAAAGGAGAGGCGACCCGACTTGTAGCCATGCCAACGCTCACTTGCCGAATGCAGCTGGTACGCGTTGAGCGACAAGATATGAACGAGCTTCGCGCTCGGAATGGTGTTGACCACCAACCGGATGGCAACCGGGACCTGGAAGGTTTGCCCGTTGTTCTTGATTTCGACTTCGATCATCTTACCGACCGACAGGTTCGACGCTTCACGAATGTCCTTCAGCGCGCCATCACCCACATGCATGGTGACGTTGCGAGCGTCTTCGATCTTCTTCGCGGCCGCGGCGTCGTCTTCCTTCTTCTGGCGCGACTTCTGGTCGGCGCGGTCCGTTGCGCGTTCTTCGTCTTGCTGGGCTTGACGATGTTTCTGAGCGTGACGGTCAGCTTCCTGGGTAGCATCGCGTTCGACTTCGCGCTGTTGCTTCCAGTTCTTGTAGTCCTTGTCGGAATCGAACGACGACTCGACCTTGCGACCGTTCTTGCTCATGTCGTTGCCAAAGTCATCCATGGCTTCGAGAGCGACCCGTTCGTCCACCATGCGCCAGTCGGGCAGCGCGTGTTGGTAACTTTCCACCGACAGATGGAAACCATTCGTGCGGGAGTAGCCGCCCTTGACGCCACCGAACTTGTCGTTCATATCGCGACCAAGACTCTGATGCGCCACGGTGCTGCCGCCAGGATTGAACTTGCCCAACGTCTCCATCACCTTCAGATTACCGAGGCTGGAGTCGAGGGCGATGGCTTGCAGGTAGTAGCCTGCGAAGATGCTTTGCAAAGACTGCAAGACATCGTGGAGTTCTTCCACATAGAGAGCGTCGCTGTCCACCAACACGAGCGGCTCAACGCGAGCAGCCTGCGTGAAAGACACCAGCGAGTCGCTGTTGTTTACCGCCCGGGCGCGATCGATGAGCATCGAGATAGCGTCACGACCGACAACCGTGGCTGCCCCCAGGGCTGGGTTAATTGCGTAGGCGGCACCGGTCACGGCTTCGCCCACTGTTTCTTCGACCATGCTCATCGCGCTAGTCCTTTAGCATTTAAAAGAGGTTTACAAGTATGGCTACATCTGACGGCACCTCTTCGGGGACGCCAGCTGCATTGGATGTTACGAGTGTATTCAGCGCAGCGAACACGACGCCACAGTCGGCGGTGGACTCGCTCCTTCTGAATACCCCAATGGGTTCACGCGGCACGGGGGCGCTGAAGAATACCTACTTCGGCATTAACCACCGCCAGACCCCCAACGCGGTCCCTATCAACAAAGACCACTACGGTCTGACGTTCTTCACGCGACCGAACCTGAATTTGTCGCTGGGGAATTTACGTTCTGAGCGTTTGTTCAATCCGCTGACGACGACGAACGACAAGACACTTCAAAGAATTATCCGCTGTTACCTCTCGCCGCGTGAGAATCAGGGCGATACGACGATCGGGTCAGCGGCGATTACGTCGCCTTTCGTGGATCCGAACCAAGCGTTCATTCCACTTCTGACGAACACTCTGAAGTCAGTGTCGGGTTTTCCTGACATCACCGTCCCTTACAACACCTCGCATGAGGGGTTATATAAGGAACAATACTCCATCGTCGACGGAGTGACAGACATTTATTCGGCATACGATATTACAGCCAATTTCCGCAACATTCCGGGCGATCCGATCACCGCAATGTTCTTCTACTGGGCGCACTACATGAGCAACGTCTTCCAAGGGAAGATGGTGCCCTACCCGGACATGGTTGTGGAAAACGAGTTGGACTATCAAACACGGATCTATCGGCTGGTTTTGGATCCATCACGCACCTATGTCCAGAAGATCGCGGCGTGTGGGGCGGCGTTTCCGATTGCGGATCCCATGGGGGGTTCGTTTAACTATGATTCGGAAAAGCCCTACAACGACACGAACCAGGACATCAGCATTCCGTTTCATTGCTTGGGGGCGATCTACCAAGATCCGATCCTGCTCTACACGTTCAACAAGACCGTGCAGGACTTCAACCATTCGATGACGGATGCAAACCGAGCGGGCAACAACACCAAGATTCCGATGGCGGCGTTGCAGCTCTTTAACAACCGCGGCTACCCGCGCATCAACCCGGACACCTGGGAATTGGAATGGTGGATTGATAACGCGACATACAACCAGCTGCTACCAGTGACCGGTTCGTACATCACGGAGCAACTCCAGCTCACCAATCCGAAACTCACCACGGGCAACAGTAACCCGAGTGGGGCAACGAATTCGCCGATCTATACCGGTGGCTACACGGCGCCGAGTGTGAACACGACGAACGTGAGCACGAACATCATTCAGAGCACTCCGGTCACCCAGAACAACAGTTAAGGACTCACAATGGCAACAACCGCATCGGATGGCGTGAGCAGCACCGCGGCAGCTGTCGCGACGCTTACGGTTCCTTCCGGCAGCCCGACGATCTCGCAACTGATCCAGAACATCATTCAGTATCAGTACAGTCCCGCGCAGATCCAACAGGTGGCCTTCAACTACCTGAACGAAGTGACGGGCGGTATCGTCAACATTGTCGACCCGTCCAATCCCTACGTGCACGCTATCGAAACGGGGGCAGTCAATACCGCTGCCTTCATGGAAAAGGTGCAGGCGCTCTGGCGCAAGCAGTACTCGGTGTCTGCGGTCACCATGTCGGATCTGTACACGCATATGTCGGACACGGATTACGTGAACCGCTTTGCGACACCAGCCACCACCACCTGGACGCTGGCGCTCGGTGAGAGCGAGCTTCTGAATAAACTGGTGGAAGATCCGACCACGGGTCAGATGCAGCTGACGATTCCGCGTAACACCTACTTCACCGTCGGTGGTGTGCAGTTCAGCTTGCAATACCCGATCAACATCGTGCAAGCCGCGCACGGTGGTCTGTCGGTCACTTATGACACCACGGAAGTCAGCCCGCTGCAAACGCTCAGCTCAAACCTGGTGGATTGGGAGTATCGTCAAGCCTCGGACCAGAACTGGGTGTTTCTGACGTTCCCGGTTCAGCAGTTTGACATCATCACGCGCACGGGCACCTGCTCGCCGTCGCGTCAGTTCCAACAGACCATCCCGCTCACGAACCAGTTCTACTACTGCCGGGTGTATGCGTGGAATACGACGACGTCTGCCTGGGTGGAACTCCAGACGACGTATTCGACCGAGATCTACGATCCGTTGACCCCGACCGCGCTGCTCACGGTGGATACGGACGTGACGACCGGTGTCACGCAAGTGGAAGTCTCGATCCCGCAAGTCTATACGGCTACGGGGCTGTTGAACCAGAACATCCGGATCGACGTGTACGAGACGCAAGGTCCGCTGAACATGAACCTGGCGAACTACGCCGCGTCCGCGTTTGCTGCGAACTTCTTTGCCATCGACACGAACGACATCACGATCTACACGACGCCGCTCAACACGTTCTCCAATGTGCTGACGTATTCGGATGCAACCGTCATTGGTGGCGTGAGCTCGGTAGCGTTCACGACGCTGCGTCAACAAGTAATCGACAACTCCGTGGGTGAACAGCAGCTGCCGATTACTCCGGCTCAGTTGCAAGACACCCTGGAGCAAGATGGCTTTGGTGTGGTGAAGAACGTAGACAACATCACGAACCGTCAGTATCTGGCTACAGCTCCGATGCCGCAGCCGACGGACTCGTCGTTGATCACCGCAGCGTGCTCGACCATTGCAACGATTGCCCTGTCGGTGGCTCAGGCGGTGGCCAACAGCGCCGTGATCGACAACAACACCAGCATCACGATTACCCCGAATGCGCTCTACCAGAACGTGAACGGTGTGGTCTCGATGGTGAGCGATGAAGTGCTGGCTCAACTGAGTGCGATGACGCCGACGAACTTGGCGCTTGCCATCAACTCAGGGAACTACTTCTGGAGCCCATGGTACTATGTGGTGGACATGACCGGCAATGAGCTGGCCCTGCGTCCGTACTACCTGAGTGCACCGGCCGTGGAAACCAAGCTGTGGGTGGATGACAATGACACCACGCAGCTCGAAGTGAGTACGAACACGTACACGCTCACCCAAACGGCCACAGGCTATCAGTTGGTGCTCGCCACCACGTCCAATGCGGCCTACCAGGCAATTGCGGACAATCAGGTCTTCTGTCAACTCTCGTTTATCCCGCCGGGTCAAACTGCGCGGGCCTACTTGAATGGCACGCTGACTGGCAAGACGAGCACGGGTGAGCGTCAGTTCACCTTTGACCTGTCGACCAACTACAACGTGGATGCCAATTCGAGCCTGTACCTGACAAAGTTCTTCATGTACAACGCGAACGCCGGCCAGCTCACCGCTTGCCCGCTGGAAGCTACGATTGATGTGGTCTACGGAACGACTGCGACGATGCCGTCGACCTGGGTGACAAGTGCAGTCGACACGATGCTCGGGCGCTTCTTGCTCGGTACGAACTCGGTCGGTATCACGAATGAGCAACTCGTGATTGAGTTTGGTCAGTATCTGGAAACGCTCTGGGCGGCAGCGCGTACGGTGGTCTCAACGGTGCAGTATCAGACCTACACGACCAACGTGCCGTACTACTACACGAAGGACGTGTATACGCCGGACCCCACCACGGGCTTGCCGTTTAGCTACGTGAACGGGGAAATGGTCTTCACCATTGCGCATGCCAAGGGTAGTCCGGTGTTGAACGCCGATGGGTCGCCATCGTACCAGTACGTGGTCGGGGATGTGATTCTCGATGGTCAGGGTAACCCGGTGCCTGTGAGTCCGCGCAGCTTGACGCGTAACCTGGACATCATGCTCATCGAAGCACCGTACCGGTTTGCTAACGATACGGTGGCGCCTGCCTACATGACGCAGTTGTTTGGCACGGTGGTCGGCTGGCTGACGGGTGAGTTTGAAACGCTCAACCAAATGTTGCTGGAACAGACCGAGCTCTTCTTCTATCCGGTGTCCAACATCGGGTCGGTGCAGGTCTATGGTCAGGATAGCAGCATCTACAACCTGGATGCAGGTCAGAGCTTTGTGGTGACGTGCTACGTGGCACCGAACGTCTTCGCTAACGAGACGCTCAAGACGCAGCTGGAAACCGCAACGATCAGTGCAATCAGCACGGCCTTGCAAAACGAGGTGGTGTCGAACTCGATGGTGAATTCGGCCCTCACGGCGATCTATGGTAACGACGTGATCAGCTTCACCTTCTCCGGTCTCGGTGGAGGCGTGGCCAACTTCTCGACGCTCACTTTGGTGAACGACAGCGCACAACTCGGGATTGCGAAGGAACTCATTGTAAACGCCAACGGTACGCTCAGCGTGCAAGAAGCGGTGACAGTGAACTTCGTGTCGTACGCCCCGGGTGGCAACGCAGTCGGTTAAGCAAAGGGCATAAAGGCCGGGGCAGTGCCCCGGCTAGTATGCCGTCAACTTTTATTTGACATACCGACGCAATGCTTTCGTCACACTTTCCAGCTCAGCGCCCACGGCGCGCCAGCGAGCAAGCTCACCGCCGTCTTGGTTACGCCCAGCGCGCGACAAACGAATCGCGATGGCGGTGGCAAAGCCCGCAGCACTCGAGGCCATATACATCAGGCGATTCTGGAAGGCCATCAGCTCACCGGTGATGGTGATCATCGAGCCAATATCCTGACCGAGCACAAAGACTGCCTTACGCAACGCCGACCCAATCATCGTCGAGTGTTCGCCCTTCTGACCATCTCGGGTGTAGCTACCCAGGGTGGATTCCATTCGGACCAACTCATCTTTCAAATTCTCCAAGAGCGGCATCGTCGTTTGCAACGATTGCAAGCTCTCGACCACATCCGTGCGATTGAACGCCTCGGACATGACACGGAACAGATGATCAAACGACAACGGAGCTTCGACTTCCATCACACTGGTTTCATGGGCCAGACTGAAGATCTGACTCTTGATATCAGCGAGCGTTTGCTCCGAATGTTTGAATGTCACCACCATCGGCTCACCAAGGGTATCCAGCGCCCTCAGGTTGGCCGCGTCAGCAGTGGTCGACTCATCGGTGAGGTTCAAACGCGAGACCGCCTGAAGCGCGCCCAGACGTTGACGCAGGATAACCTGCATATCCTTAAAGAAGTGACCCAACTGCGCCATCTCTTCGGAATAGGGACCACGATGCACCAGATCGTAGAAGAACGGATCCTTCGAGCGCAAGAACTGCGAGATGCGGAGGTCGTGCGGACTGTCCTTGAAGAGCGCTTCGATTGCTTTGTCGAGTGAGAAGATTTCGCGTGAGGGCTTATCTGCCAGGTAGATGTACTGACCATCCGTACTGGCGACCCCTTCCCCAACCAGCGTCTCACAACGCTTGAGCAACTTCTGCACTTCTTCGAGTTGGCTTGCCTGATCCTTCACGGCTTCCGCAGCGCTCTTTGCTTCTTTGCTGCCCATGATCCATTTGAAGAATTTCACGATGGCATAAATGACAGCAGCGATGCCCGCGGCGATCAGGCTCCAAATACCAGCACTCAGTTCTTCCAACGCGACGTTGTAGCGCGTGGCACTGGGTGAGGCAGTGTAGTAACCGATCGGACGCTGACCGTCGAACTCAGGCAGAATGCGCTGGGCTTCCAGAGCAAACTGCTGGCTCATGCCCTTCGTATCCAGAAGAGCATCACGCAAGACTGCCAGGTCCTCGATCCGGGCTTCGAGTGCTGCTAACCCGTCGAGGTCCTCCAAGACATCGGGAGCCACACCAGTGCCGACCGTTTCCACGATCTGCGGGGCGAGCTCCCAGTCCTGGTCAAAGTCTAACGCGTCATTGAGACGCTGGTTAAACATTGCACGCTTGCAGTTGCTTGATCACGCTCGAGGCTGCCACCTGCACGGCGAAGATCTGCGCCTTGAACTTGTTGTTGAACGCACGCGACTCCTGGTCAACGAACTTGGGCACGCCAAGCAGGTTGTCGTAGAAGCCGATCGACACGTCGTAGACGGGCAGTGCCGGCGGGTGAGCCGCGTTGTAGCGCAGCATCCAGAACTCGCGCGTTTCGTCGAGCGCTTCTTTCGTGTCGAACACGACTTGCTCGTTGAATTCGCCGATCAGTTCCTTGGCGATCTGCAAGTTGTTGAACGTGTAGTACTGGCCCGGCGTATCGGTGCAGGCGGTGGGCAGCGGCAGGGCGCGAGCCACAGCCAGTGCCACGCCAGCGGCGACCACACAACCGCGATCGCTGTCCATGCCGCTTAAGTCATTGATCGTCTGCACGAAGCGGATGAAAGACACTTTCATAATTCACTCTCTTGAGAAGGGGGGTTAGGCACCGAGTTGCTTCAGTGCTGCCGAGCGCACGAAGAGATCGTTGTGCGCGAGTTGTTCGAGTTCGCGTTGCAGCTTTTCCTGGCGATTGCGTGCCCGCTGCACCGGCGAGATGAAGTCGTACACATAGCCCAGGAGCTGCTGGCGTTCTTGGAAGCCGTTGAGTACGTCGTCGATCACCTGGATGTCCTGCGCCAACTGGGTCTGGCGGTCCTTGTCCTGGTTGATCTTCATTTCAGCGACGAGCTGATCACGCATGCGACCAAAGCGCGTCTTGAGCGTGCCGTAAAGCATGTCGCTCTGTTCGACCTGGTCCATCATCATCATGACGGCCACGACGCTAAACGAGATGCCCATCGTGAACGGAGCGAAGATGATGCCCGCGATCTTCAGCGCTTCGATGAACAACCACGAGGCCGTGCTGCGATATTTGATCGACCCGAATTCACGATAGAGCTTGTCGAGGAAGGTGGTGACGTCACGCGCAGCACCTTGGCGGGCGGCGTACTGGTCAGCCATCAGTTCCCAGCCGTTCACGTCGAACACGTTCGAACCGATCTCGCTCTTCAGTTCCCGTGCATAGGACGAGATCAGCACGACTTCAACAATCTTCTTGTTGCTGGATTGAGCCAGGGCTTCCGCGTCGAGCTCCTTCATCTTCGTTTCGGTCTTGATCTTCGTGAGGATGATCTCACGTTGCTTGACCGGCGTCGGGGTGTCGTACGTCTTGGCGATGGCCGACAGAATGTAGTTCGTCGTCATGACCGCGGCGATGTACTCGAAGAAGCCGAAGAGGTGACCCAGTTCATGGATGACACCTGCGGCCTTTTCTTCCGGCGTGTACTTCTTGCTCACGGCAAGCGCTGCCGGGAAGATCAACTGGCAGCTCATTTCGCTGAACACGCCGGCCACCTTACCGCGCTTCAGATCGACGGTGCCGATCGCTTTCTTGCTCGGGTCCGACAGAACCTTATCCGCATCGGCTGTCCCGATGATGTCACGGATCCACAGCTCCAGCCGATTCCAGAACACGTTGTTCGGATTGGCCATCGGCGGGCAGCATGCGAGGTCAGACGCAGCACCCGCCCAGGTGGTCGCCACCAGGATGCCCGTGTGTTCCTTGATGACCGCGGCCAACTGAAGGCCGAGTTCGTGGTCCGCAATGTCGCGCTCGGGGATTTTCTCCAGCTCGCGGATCAGATTGGACAGCTCCTTGAAGAGCATTTGGTCGCGCTGGAATTCGATCGATTCCAACGCCAGGGTATCCCCTTCGAAGAGACTGAGTCGTTGCCGCATGGCAGGCTTCCTTGATTGAAATGTAGAAACTAACCTAGCGGCTTTATGCTGTAGAAGCAGCTTAGCTCAGCTAGTGGAGTCAAAAGATTGGCATCACCAACGGGAAAAACCAAGGATAGAACATGAGTGAAGCAGTAACTCTCCCGGAAGGAGTAAAAGGGTATCAATGCAAGCACGCGGTGTATTGCCCGCCTCCTAAAGGCATGCGAGACGATTACCATCTCGCCAAGGTCACAATTCACAAGACGGATGGTTCGACTGAACCCGCTGTCATCATGCATAAGAACTTCAAGCGTCCCATCTGGCGCACGAAGAAGGGTTACCAGAATCACCAAGATCCCAAGGAATGGGAAGACATCAACAAGCTCGATCGCTTTGAGACGACGCAGTCCGAGATGGACTTCACGATCAAGAAAGCCTTGGGGATGCTCTGGCATAAAGGTGACCCGCGGGAGGTCAGGAAGTCGCCTTATCTGTACGGCATTGACCTGCTATCGACCTGTGTACTGAAGAAAACGTACATGGATAAGTACCCGGGCCTGAACGCCATTTATGACGTTGCCTCGTTCGACGTGGAAACGGACGTCGTGAACGGTACGGATGAAATCACCATGGCGACGATCTCTTACCGGGACCGCGTCATCACGGCTGTGCAGAAAAGCTACCTCGAAGGCTTTGCCAATGTGGAAGCGCGTCTGCGCGAGCTCTTCGATCTGTACATCGGCGACGTCTATGCCGACCGGAACATCAAGTGGGATCTGCAAATCGTCGACCGCGAGATCGACGTGGTCAAGACGTGCTTTAACAAAGCGCACGAGTGGAAGCCTGACTTCATCTCGATCTGGAACATCGACTTCGATATGTCGAAGATGCTCCGGGCATGTGAGCGGGCGAACTATCGACCGGAAGACATCTTCTGCGACCCAGCGGTGCCGCTCGACTATCGGTTCTTCAAGTACAAGAAGGGCCCGAACATGAAGGTGACGGCGTCGAACAAGAAGATGCCGATTCCGCCTCAGGCGCAGTGGCATACCGTCTTCTGTCCGGCATCGTTCTACTTCCTGGACGCAATGTGCGTATACTGGAACCTGCGCTCCCAAAAGGGCAAGGACCCATCGTACTCGCTGGATGCGATTCTGAACAAGACGTTCAAGGGCAAGATTCGTAAGCTCAAGCTAGAAGCGGCCTCTCATCTGCGTGGCATCGACTGGCACAAGTTTATGCAAACGAAGATGAAGCTCGAATACGTGATCTACAACGCGTTCGACTGCGTGGGCCCGGAGCTGCTCGACGAAGAGACGAAGGACTTGCGTTTGACGGTGCCTTCGTTTGCTGAATGGACGGACCTCTCCAACTTCGCGTCACAGCCGCGGCGTCTGGTGGACCGTCTGCATTATTTCTGTTTGGACCATGGTCGGGTGATTGGATCAACGTCAGACTTGATTAAGTCCGACTTCGATGCACAAACCACGAAGCTTGGTGGTTGGATTGTGACGCTACCGGCGCACTTAGTAGCGGATAACGGCGTTCAGGTGATTGAGGAAGAT
>OULI01000016.1_pt1 | contig 15131 bp, 4 predicted proteins | sample 1690721 | NCBI WGS metagenome assembly OULI01 (sample SAMEA3914788, study PRJEB12502) | metagenome | biome: forest; material: soil | place: Canada | collected 2011-07-03 | depth 0.1 m | reverse complement strand
GTATCCGTGTATTTGAGGGATGCGCTCGTGAAGAACCGATTCTGCTGGTCGATAACCGCGAGGTCTTGAGAGCGCAAAAGAAAGGACTGCTTGACCCAGGACGGGGTCAGGTTCACATTGTTCGTTAAGTTACCGGCAGCCGGTGTGCTCATGGCACAGACTCCTTGTTGTCTCTCGCAAAATAAAAAAGATAAGCGAGGAACCCGTAGGCCCCCGCTTACCCTAACTACACCATTAAACCTCGTTCATCATGGAGACGGGAGGAGTAGGCATCGGTTGACGCTGGCCCCGCAGCGAGGACTTCGGGCCACCGCCTGCACCGGCGTTCCCGCCTGAGGTGGCGTTCTGAGACGGCTGATCACCAGCGCCTGCACCTCCGGCCTTCTGGAGTTGCTGCACTGCTGCTGCAATCGTCTTGAGGATATCGCGTGCATCAGTTTGGACTTCAAGCGACTTGTTAAGCACGTCACCCATTCCACCCATTGCGGACATCTTATCCTCATGCTGCGCCTGCTGCACGGCCAGGATGCTCTTGGCCGGTGGCGTGGTACTCTTGGCGGATGCCATGTTAAAGCCAAACGGGCTAGCAGATCCCAGGCTCGTACCATCGCCGCCACTCGAGGCAGCAGGTGTCGGAGTCGTCTTGTTAATGGACGACGCTGTGGACGTGACGCTCGGAGTCGGCTGAGCCGTCCCCATGGATGCGACCGTCGGTGCAGTGCCGCTTGACCCCGTACTGCTCGCTGGGACTGTTGCAGCAGCGACCACAGAGTTAGCACCACCCGTGGGCAATGCGCCGGCTGTGCTCTTAGTGCCCGGGGCAGTAACGCCCGTCGTACCTGCACCACTTGCAGCAACTTGCTGCGTCTTCTTGTCATCAGGCGTTGCACCGGAAGGCACCAGCGCACCCGACTTAGCCTGCGTCAGGTATTGCTGGAACTTCTGAGCGCGCTCGCTCTCACCGTTCTGACCGCCGTTGATCACTTGCGTGACGGCCTGAACGTTACCCTGTTGAGCCGGCCCGCTGAGATGGTTGGCCTTCCAGAATGCGATGGCGAGCTGGGCGGCGACCTTCGGGTCAGATGCGAGGTCCGGGTTATTGATGAGATCCACGCCAATCATCTTGCCGTATTTCTCATAGTTCGCCTTACCCGTCATCTGGATGATCCCACGGCCACGATACTTAAAGCCGTCATCCGGAGCAGTGTTGCCCATGCGGTTGCCGTACACGAGATTCGCAATTGCTTCTGCGCCTCCTGCTGCCACCTCTTGAGCCGTCTTGCCCGCCTTCCTGAGCTTCGCACCAAAGACCTGACCCAGTCGTGAAGCACTGTAGTTCAGATTCTCGGACAGTGTCTTAAAGCCACCGCTTTCATGGTCCATCTGCGCCATGAACATTGCGACTTCAGTCGGGTTGGTAATGCCAGCGCTCTTGAGCGCAGCGAGTGCTGCGTCCTTAACCGCTTTGGCGTTACCCGTGACAGCCTTGTAGCCCTTACCAAGCGTAGCCCCAAAGCCCTTCATGGTGTCGCCTACCCCACCGGCTACACCTGTGACCGTCTTCTTCGCCGAGTCGTAGGCATTACCCACGGCCTTACCCACGGCTGAGTTCTTAACGTAGTTCCCAGCCGCCGTTGCGGCGTTACCGATCGCCTGACCCACCTTGCTGTTCTTCACAGCGTTCCAGGTGTTGGAGATCCCCGTGGTGGCCTTATCCAACAGACCCTTGCCCCAGCTCTTCACAGTGTCGACCTTATCCTTGAGAGACTTGCCATCAAGAAGATTGGTCCACCCCTTTCCACCGTCACCCTTCGCATCTTTCTTGGGCAGGCCATCGGACAATTTCTTGACCTTAGACTTTTCCTTGAGGAACGAGAGGATCGGCTTCACGGAGTCACCATCCGTGTTGAGCTTGTAATGCGGCCACGGTGAGGCTTTGATACTCCAGACGGAGACACCGTCTTGACCCTTGGCAGCAGCGACTAACGGACCGAGCACGGCTGCGGTCTCATCATCCGGATTGTCGTAGAGCAAACTACCATCGCCCTTCAGTTTCAGGTACGAACCCTTATACGTCAGGAACACTGGCAGGAAGCGACGCAAGAACCATTCCAACCAGTCATGGCCGTTCGAATCACCCTTTTCACTCACATTGGACGGATCGAAGGAGCCACCAAAGTGCATGAGGACATCCATCGGATCGCCAATGAATTCCGCCTTGGCCTTGTCACCTTGCCCAGAGAGCTTGATGCGCGTACCAATGTGGCTTTCCATTTGCATGAGTGCCGAGATCTTGTCGCTGTCGTAGTCGTTCAGGCCGTAGGCCTTAAACCGCAGCGCTTGCAGCGGATGCAGTTTCGACTTGGTGATCATTGAGTGCAGGGTCGGACTCAGGAACGTGGCGAGCTTGTCGCCAAAGCCGAGACCCTTGGTGTCCTGATCATTGGCCACCTTGTTCCACTCACTCTTGATCCACTTACCCAAAGCAAAGCCGGCCCCGAGAACAGCGCCAATGCCCGTGGCTTTGAGGCCCAGGCTAAACGCATTGCCCACCTTCTGGCCGAGCTTACCCAAGAACGATGTCGGTTCATGCTTGTCATCTTTCTTGTTGATGGAAGAGGCCGTACCCGTCACGCCCGCAACAGCAGCCTTCTTGACACTATCCTTCTTCTTCATCTTCTTCGGGTCTGGGTCACCCACTTCCTTGTGGGCCGCGGCTGTAGCTGCTGCGACTTGCTTCGGACCTGCTGCCAACTTGTCTGCACCGAAGTGCATGAAGAGGAAGCCGGTACGATGGAAGGGAGTGGCACCCACTCGATACGGTCCACCTGTGAACATCGCGTCCTTGAGGTATTCCGCCTTCTGTTCTTTCTTCATGCTGTCGACGTCGATCAATTTCTTCTTCTTGTCGATCTTGGCCAACGCATTCAAGCTGTTCAAGAAGACCGGACGGAAACGCTGAGCAAACCAGATCAACCAGTTCTTCAAGTCCGTCTTACTCTTCATGTCTACGCCAAAGGGAGCGACGGCCTCCGCAGGCGTAAGCTTGTTGTGATCGAGCTGAGCGCGACCACCCGCGTCATACGTCACGTGCTTCATCAACGTCTGTTCGAACTCGAGCACGGTGTTGATGTGATCGGTGTCGTCTTCAAGGAAGCCGTACTGCGCCATCCGCATGAAGCCGAGCTTACCGAGCTTGCGATGCAGCATGAAACTCTGCAAGCCGCCATGCAACTTGCTGCCGAGATAGATACCCCCAGCGATCAAGCCTGCCCCAATCACAACCGGTGAGCTCAGCACAGCCAGAATACCACCACCGACCGCCACTGCCAGACCGCCCAATGTTGTCGCGGCGGTCAGGGCCATACCTGCGCCGGTGGCCAGTGCGCCACCAATACCCGTGGCTGCTGCACCCAATCCACCCACGACACCACCCAGACCCAGCTCGGCAGTCAGGCCGCCCAAGATACCTTCACCACCGACCACGGCTGCGCGTTGCGCGCCAGCCTTTACGACCTGTTCAGCGCCATCCTTCAGCACCTCTTTACCCAGTCGCTTACCGATCTGCTTCTTGGCGAACTTACCAAACTGTTCCTTGGCTTTATCCTCCAGTTTGCCCTTCAGCTTATCCTTGATCGCGTTACCGACGCCACCCTGCTGATCTGACATTGCGTCCGCCACACCTTCTCGGACTGCCTTATAGATCCCGGTTTGCGAGGCATCCAGATCCTTGCCACCACTGCCACCAAAGATCAGATCCTTGGCCGCATTGACCGTGCCGTGAAGGAATCCCTTCTTGCCACCAGTGGCTCCGCCTTCAGCAACATCTTCCACCGCGTTCTTACCACGGTTCTTGATGCGGTTCCAGAGCGAGTCTTTAACCTTGGCGCCGACGTCCTTCGCCTTGTCAGCACCCTTTTGCCACGCCCAGCCCGAAAGACCATCCTGAGCCTTGCCTTCTGCCCAGTCCAAGCCCTTACCGAGCCAGCCCTTCTCACCAGGCTTGCGTTCCTTCTTGACCAGACCTAGCTTCTCGAGCAGGTTACGCGCCACACCACCGACCACGCCTTCTGCCTTACCGAGCATGCCGTGATCCACATTGGCGCCCGCTGCCTTAGCAGAGCCTGCGACCTTACCCAGACCGCGTGCTTCCAGATCTTCCCATGAACCCTTACGGATCTTCTTGGGGTTAGGCAGACGGTCGCGCAATACGTCACGGATTTCCGTCAGGCGTTGCACCATGGTCTTCGAACCCGAGACCACAATACCATCCGGACCAAACCAGTTGGTAAAGAACTTGCCGATATACTCAAACGGTTTCTTGAGCAGACCGAGCGAGAACTCAAAACCAAACTTCGCTGTGTTCTTCAACCAGCGCAGTGGTGTGAGAGCCGCATCCATCACCTTCTGGAACGGTGAACGAATACGCTTACCCATAGCGTCGTAGATGCCGCCTTGGAGTTGCTCACGAGTCAACGCAAGCACCGGCGGATTCACCGACGTATCAATGACCGGACCATCGATGTCACCTGGGCGACGAATGACCTTATTCAGGTCACGGGCCGAACGATACAACCCTGCTCGCATCGTGCGTGCATTCATCACCGGGTCCGCCACACCCTTGACGTAGATGTCTTGGGGTTGGTCCAGCAAGTTCTTGCCGATGTTGAGCAACTTCTTGCCGCCATCGATTGCCATCGGAATGGCCGAGAAGACCCCTGCCTTGATCCGCTTCAGGTTATTCCACCCGAAGTTCCAGACTGCACCCAAAGCCTTGATGGCCTTCGGACCGATCTGGCTGCGGATGTACGCAAATTCAATCTGCGTACCCGAGAGGGCGACTTCCAGGTTTTGACTGGTGTCACGGATCGTGCCCTTGATATCCTTCCAGGAACGAATCGGCTTGTTGTGCTCGTCAACGTAGTAACCACCACGCAGCTTCCACGCTTCGAGTACCGGCTCATCCGTGCCCGGCAGATACACGTCATCCCAACGAGAGGCCAACTTCAAGGCTTTCTCACCAGTCTTCTTCGCACCCAACTTCAATGCGTCACGCGCACCCTTCGTCGCATGCCAGCCTTGCATCCCCATCTTCATGAGGGCGGCGGGGCGGCGCGCCAACCACTTACCTGCCGTGATCGTGTTGTTGTACATGTCACGCCCGAAGTTACCGAGCGATTGATCCAGGAAGTTCGTGCCACGACGTGCAGAACGCTGGAGAAGGTCACCAACGTCCTCGCCGTTGATCTGGTATACGCTGATACCCTTGCCGCTCTTGATGCCGCTGGAGAGCTTCTTAAGCTCTTCCAGGATCTTCTCTGCAACGGGCTTGGAGCTCGCTGCTTTGATAATGGCTTCTAACTGAGAACTGCCCCCGAAAGCACCGGCTGATTGACCCATCGAAGCCACCGACGCTGTCCAACCGCGCGGCTGCATCGCCGAGTGGTGATCCAATCCAGTCTTCTGATGGAACTCATCATCGACCGCCCCATCTGGGAAACGCTCCAACCCAGGCATCCACTCCGGATAGCGCTTCTTGAGCGCCGCCCGACCAAAGCCCGTGTTAGCCAAACGCAACACCCGAGCGTGAGCCTGGACGTAAGCGTCGTGGTGATCCTTGTGAATCGTGCGACCCGTGGCTGTCGTCACATGCTCCGAGGCTTTAGCGGACGCTGCCAAGCGACTGAGCGCACTCGTCTGGAACTTCTTGCGACGAATGGCGTGCACAGCAGCTGCGACCGGCGGTACATTCGGTGTCGGCGCCGCGGGTTGATGTACGGTGAACTCTTGATGCAAACGGGCTGCAATCTCGGCCGCGATGTTGTGGATCACGTTCTCGACATTGTTGTTCACCGTCGAATGCGACGTGTTGTTCGTCGTCGAGTTCGAGCGATTGATGGTGACGTTTGTCTTACCGCCACGGCGTGTGAAGTGACTGCCCAGAGGGCCGTCCGCTGTCATGCCGCTCGGTGAGTACTCGCCACCTTGATAGTACTGGCCAAACTGATCGAGGTTGAAGTTCCCCTGCTTGGTGAGCATCCCCATGTCTTGCAGGTTGCCGCTGTATCCCATGTTCATCAGGCCTTGTACCAAGCCGCGATTATCAGTCATCCCGTAAGACAGACCGTTCATCATGCGTTGGAACTTCGAGAGCTGATCCATCGTCGGCTTCTTGCCGAAGTACTTGGCAAACATGTCTGCCAGTGCACCCGGATCTTTTACTTGCTTGTTACCCATGTAGGCGTAACGATCCGCGAGGTTCTCAGGCGTGCCCAGCCGGTTGTTGAAGTTCAGCTGCATCAGGTGTGCGATTGCATCCTTACGCAACTCAGGCGTCATCTTCGTGCCCGTCTTCTTCTCCAGCTCTGCGATCAGCTCGTCTTGCTTGGCCTTATTCGCCGCCACTTCCTCTTTCTTGAAGAGGAGCTTGTGGATGCCGAGGTTGGTTTCCTTGGCCGACTTGAATCGATTGCTCGTCGGATCGAAGAGCATCAGGTCTTTCTTCGCGTCCCCCGTGCGGATGATCTGGAGTTCCTGATAGATACGAGCCAGGTAACCCGGGATGATCTCGGTGAGCGACTTACGGGCCATGCCGTTAAACACAGCCGGCTCTTGCAGATTGCGAATGTCGTCTTGCTGAAGACCGGTGGAGACCACGTTCGACTGGTGGACCATCTGCTTGGCAAACTGCACCAACCAGCCCATGCCCATCGGCAGGTTATCACCCTTCTTCGAGTGAGCCAGCTCCGTCAGATGTTGCGGTCCATTACCGAAGTGGTAGTCGAGCCACTTACCCGTCTTGTTGATCGGCTTCGCAAAGCGCGTCTTCTGCACTCGCTTACCCAACTGATACCCGAGCTTGTCACCCAGGTTCGAGAAGACCAAGTCACCCACCATGTTCCCGGCAAGCTCCGTGCCGTTCGGTCCACCCATCTCCCCAGTTTGTGAGGCGAAGTCATGCAGGTCCGCTGCACCTGTGATGGTGTTGCGTGCCGAGCCGACAAAGCTCTTCATGTTCTCTGTGAGCGACTTCTGCACGTTCTCCACGATACGCTGCATGAACTGCGAGCGCTCGCCAAACATCATCGAGCCGATGTTGTTGAAGAACTTGTTGCGGATGAGGTCCTTGTAATCGCCCAGGCCTTGGATCTTACGGATGTCCGGCAAGCCCGTGTTCTTCTGGATGCCTTCGAGCAACAGGCGCGTTTGCATACTCGTTTCACGCTGATGCTGGAACGAGTCGAGTTGCACAAAGTACTGACGGTATTGCAACTCCAGCGACCGGCGCTGGTAGTTGATCGTCACCTTGTCCTGATAGTCGACCAGGCGCTGCAACGAGAGCTTGATGCTATTGAGCGACTCCATTTGGAAGACGCTACGCTTCGCTTCAATTTGCTCTTTGATGTTGGAGCGGGCCGTGTCTTCAGCACGGTTCTTCGCGTCCGTTTCAATCTGATACTTAAACACTTCGCCCAGCGTGCCGGTGAGATTATTCTCCCGCATCTGAGCTTGCGACATCCCTGAGGATGCACCATCCGCCGTCTTCGCCCAGGCCTTCAGATGGTCGTTTAATGCCTTGGGCAGCACCTTGCTGTTCTGGGGTAACAGTCGGTCAACGGTGCGCTTGATGTCATTAACTAAGGGCTTGAACTCTCTTTCCGAAGAATCGTATAGCTTCTTCAGATTCTGGCCAGCCAAATCGAAGGTATCAATAGCGGCCCCATAGCCATCCGGCAGGGCTTGCTTCAGAACCTTTTTGATGAAGCTCTCGGAGGACGCGGCATCCCAGATGCCTGTCACGACCCCAGAGCCAGCATCCTTGATGCCCTTGAGCACCGGATGCCGATCTTTGCCAATCTTATCCCGCTTCTCACCGAAGCTCGGAATTGACAGGCCGGAGTCGAACCCGATGTCATTGTCATCTTTGAACTTTAACTCTTTAGCCATCACGGCTCCCACCTTAAGTTTGAGTGGTACGCCACCCCTCATAGATTTTGGCTTTTTTCTTGCCTAAAGGAATGAAACATGCCTGAGCGTCAAGCGATTCCTTTTAATATCACCCTGCTGGACCTGACTGACGCGAAGGTCGCGCACATGCGCCCCGTCACCAGCTTGGACTTTTTGGAAGGCAGCAGTACGCAGCCGCATCCCAATGGCCTGTTCTCCACCGAGATCTTCGGTAAGGTCGGCGATGAATCGCGCATGAAGCGCTTTTCCTACATCAATGTGAAAGTGCCACTCTTTCACCCCGTGATCTTCCGAGCACTCGTGTCTCTGAAGCGTCTCTATGCGGACATCATGAATGGCTCGCAGTATGCCACGTGGAACAACGAGATCAAGGACTTTGAGCGCAGCGATGTGGTCAACGGTCAAACAGGTTTCTTCTTCTTTGTGTCCCACTGGAAAGACATCGTCTACGCCGACACCAAGAGCGATCAGCGCGAGCAGAACATCTTGATGATCAAGAAGTTCAAAGACAAAGCGCTCACCAGTAAGATCCTGGTGCTGCCCGCTGGCATGCGCGACTTGGAGTACGGCCCGGACGGTCGGATGCGTGAAGACGAGATCAACACCATCTACCGCTCGATTATTGCCAAGAGCAATGCGCTCACCGAGCAGGTTCTGAAGACCACGCCCGAGATGGTGAATCCGGTGCGCTGGAATTTGCAGAATACCTTCAACGGTCTCTACGACTTGCTCGAATCCATGGTCGAGGGTAAGCGTAAGCTCATCCTGGGTAAGTGGGCAGCGCGGCGGATCTTTGACGGCACACGAAACGTGATTACCGCGATGAACACGTCGAGTGACTATCTGGGCAGCCCAGGCAACATTGGCTACAACAGTTCGGTCACGGGTCTGTATCAGGCGGTGAAAGCAGCGCGACCCGTTGCGGTCTACTACATCAAGAACGGCTTTCTCTCGAAGGTGTTCCCCGGTCCGAACCAAGCGGCCAAACTCGTGAACAAGAAGACGCTCCATTTGGAGAGCGTTGAATTGCGCCCCGAGTACTACGATCGCTGGATGACCAACGAAGGCATCGAGAAGTTGCTCACCGCCTTCAGTGAAGAAGACATGCGTCACAAGCCGCTCGAAATCGATGGGCGCTGGTTGGGTCTGATGTATAAGGGCCCGGATGGTACCTTCCGGTTTGTGCAGGATGTGGCCGATCTACCGAGTGATCGCAGTGCGAAGGATTTGCATCCCGTCACGTTCTGTGAGCTCTTGTATTTGTCGGTCTACCGGGAACTGGATAAGCTCCCCGCGTTAGTCACGCGCTACCCGATCACGGGTGTGGGGTCGATCGTGCCGAGTAAGATGAAGGTGAAGACCACCATTCGTCGCGAGATTCGTAAGGAGCTGGGTCCTGACTGGCGTCCGATGGGTGAAGACTATGTAGCCTACGAGTTCCCGATTACTGGGGGCGAGTTCGTGAACTCCATTAGCCCACACACATCGAAGCTCGCCCGGCTGGGTGCCGACTTTGACGGGGACACTTCCAGCTACACGGTGGCCTACACGGATGAGTCGATTCGTGAAGTCGAGGAGTTCCTCGGGTCCAAGCGCGCCTATGTGGGCACCGATGGCCGGCCGCTCGCAAGCGTCGGCATCGACACGGTCAATCTCGTTTTACACAACATGACTTTCTAACGAGACAACAATGATTCTTTTCGATCAGTTTTATAAGCGGTTCGGTATTCGACGCACGTCGCAGCTGATCCGCCCCCTGCTCGCTGGGATGAACGATATCGTGCTGCCGCGCGGGTCGATCTTCCACTTCATGGGGAACAGTCCGATTGATTCGGGGCCGGATGCTCGTCAGCCTGAATTCAATCAGATCGTGAAGCCGATTCTCGTGAGTCACGTGATGACGCAAACGGTGAGCCTCGGGAACCCACGGCCTGCCATCACGTCAAGCCAAGCATTGACCTCGCAGTGGTTCCAAAAGAATCGCCGCTACAAGAAGCTCATTAACTTCGATACCGGTTCGCGCGATGAGACGATCATGATCGTCTTTAACTACGCGTTCCTCTGGCGCATGTACAAGTACCCGCGCTCGTTGCTCGCTAACCTGAATCAGTGGCACAACATCGCTGAGACGGTGTGGGGCAAGGTGGGCTCACTTGCGTCCACCAGTCACCGCAATCAGTTCCTGACGTTGACGCTGCCGCGCACGCTGCCCTCGTTGATCGATCTGCAAACCGCAGAACAGAACACGATGACACCGCGCACGGTCAAGCGGTTCAATAGCCATGAGTCGCTCCTGATTCTGGAAATCTGGAAGTGGCTCGGTGAGAATCGTCAGAACTCGATGCTCAGTCATATCCCGGCAGATCGCCTGGGTCGGGTGAATATCCTGATTGAAGAAGCGGGTCGTTTCGCGGTCCTCAATCTGGGTCTGCTCAATAGCTGGCGAGTCGCGACGGCTAGCGAACTGGAAGCCAACCCGCAGGCAAACCAGCACGGTCTGGAACCGAAGATCATCCAGAAGTACTTCCTCAAGTTGCTGATGACGACGATGGAAGTGCGTACGGCTGCCGCACCTGAAATCGAAGTGCAAAGTGGTGCTGAAGAAGATCCGATGATCGCCACACCGAGCGAACCAGCCAATGTGGTACTGGACGAAAACGGTACGGCCAAGGTGCAAGTGCCGTACAAAGATCCGATGGTGCAAGCGGGTAAGAGTACCAGTGTGGATGCTGACCACATGGACATCATCGGCATGCACGAGGAGCTCTTCAAGGACACGGTTAAGCAACACGTGGACGAGGCGACCTTTGCTGCTGCGATGGCGCTGCCAGAAGAACGGGGCGCTGACATCAAGCGCAACGCGGAACTCGAGAAGCAACTCGATGCGGACCTGGAACGTCTGGAGCATATCGCGAACCTGGCGATTCCTGATGAAGAGCAGCCGCAAGATGGGATCGTTGAAGCCCCGGTGGTACTCCCCCCGGACCAAGCGGTCATGAAGATTGCGGACCGACTGGCCCAAGACGGCATGCTGTCGGCGGGCGAGCATCGCCGCTATCAGAATCTCTCGCAAGCTTATAAGCGCATTGTGGCCCCGGATGGCCAGAGCACGCTGGAAAGCTTTGTGAAGGTGGCCAAGGAAGACGTCCATATTCCGGAGTCGCCAAGCGTAGTCGACATCAAGACCGTGACCGATAAGACGATGCTTAAGTCGTCGCTCCTCACGTTCGATTCGGACTACATCAAGAAGGTCATGCAGAAAGACGTGGCTGCCATGGTGCTCAACCTTCAACAAGCGGGTCTGTGTCTGACGGACTACGCGGTGGAAGACGTGGATGACATCATGGGTCAGTACCGTATCTATACGGCCCGTGTCACGCCGATCGATGGCGCGAGTTCTACGCTGCGCTTCCGCCTGCCGATTCTCAATGAGGATGGCACCTTCACGAGTAACGGCGTGAAGTACCGGGTGCGCAAGCAACGCGGTGACTTGCCGATTCGTAAGATCGCACCGGACCGCGTGGCGCTTACCTCCTACTACGGTAAGGTGTTTGTGAGTCGCTCCACGAAGAAGGTCAATGACTACGGTCAGTGGATCACGAACAACATCATGTCGATGGGGCTGGATCGTGAGAACCTGTTCGTCACCGACATGCACACGGGTGACGTGTTCGACAATCTCTTCGCGGCACCGAAGCTGTACTCGACGCTTGCGATGAGTTTTCGCAGCTTTGAAGTGGAGCCGACCCACTACCCACGTACCACGGGGGTGCTCAAGTTGCACTTCTCGTTTGATCACACGGAGCGCGTGAAGCTCGTGGGTGAAAGCGTGCTGAAGAAGTGGGAGAAGGATGGTTCGGTCATCTGCGGTAAGGACCAACACGAGCGTCCGCTCTTGATGGATCGCACGGGTGCAATCTACGTGATCATGGAAGGGCCGGTGGTTGGTGGCATGGTGCTTCAGAATCCGCTGGTAGGCATCGGTACGATGGAAAGTCTGCTGAACCTGCCGCCTGAGAAGGCCCCGGTGGAATTCGCGCAAGTGAAGATCCTCGGTCGTGACATTCCGTTGGGCGTGGTGCTGGGGTACGAGCTGGGTCTCACCAAGCTCATGAAGCTCTTGCGTGTGGAGCCGCGTCGTGTACCGGCAGGCATGCGTGTGGGGCTGGCTTGGGATGAGTACGGGATTGTCTTCCAAGATGAAACCTACGTCTTCAAGCGTACCGATTCGTTTGCAACCATGGTGCTCGCTGGCTTCAATGAGTATCACCGCCACATGCGCCTGTACCCGGTGCACGAGTTTGACAAGCGTGGTGTGTACCTGAACGTACTCGAAAGCGGTGGGGCGAGCCAGCGTTACTTGCGTGAGATCGATTTGCAGTATCAATTGTTTATTGATCCGATCACGAAGGAGCTGCTCGAGGACATGAAGGAGCCGACGGACTACCAAGGCTTACTCATGCGTTCGGCAGCAATGCTGCAAAACGACAACCACCCGGACGAACTCGATTCGAAGTGGCAGCGCATCAAGGGCTACGAACGGATGGCGGGTGCTGTGTATTCGGAGATCGTGCGCTCGATCCGTGTGCACAACGGTAAGATCGGTAAGAGCCGTGCGCCGATTGACCTGAATCCGTTCCAGGTCTGGAAGAACATCACGCAGGATCCGGCCAAGGTCCAGATCAGCGAAATCAATCCGATTCAGAACTTGAAGGAGATTGAAGCGGTGACCTACGCTGGTACAGGCGGTCGCGGTGGTCGCTCGATGACCAAGGCCACACGGGTCTATCACAAGAACGACATGGGGACCATCTCGGAAGCAACGGTGGATTCCTCGGACGTGGCTATCAACACCTACACGTCTGCTGACCCGCAGTTCACTTCCCTGCGTGGTCTGTCGAAGCAATACGACTTTGAGAAGCAAGGTGCCACACCTCTTCTGTCTTCGTCGGCACTCTTGGGTGCGGGTCTCGATCGGGATGACCCGAAGCGGACCAACTTCACCTCGATTCAGAACTCGCACTTACTCGCCTGTAAGGGCTACCAACCGGCCGCGGTTCGTACCGGTTACGAGCAGGTGATTGCCCACCGCACGGGTGACTTGTTTGCCATGACGGCGAAGCAAGCGGGTAAGGTTGTCTCGGTCAACGAGCACGGCATTGTCGTGCAATATGAAGACGGAGAAGTGAAGGGCTTTGAGCTCGGTCGTCGCTTCGGTGACGCGGCCGGTCTTGTGGTGCCTCACTTGGTGAAGACGCACATGAAAGCCGGGCAGGAGTTTAAGCCTGGTGAACTGATCTGTTACAACGACGGCTTCTTTACCAAGGACCCGCTCAATCCGAACGGTGTCGTGATGAAGAACACCATCACCGTGAAGACGGTGCTGATGGAAGCCATGTCGACGCTGGAAGACTCCTCAGCGATCTCGAAAGAAGCCGCTGAATTGCTGACTGCGAAGCTGACCAAGACGCGTACCATCGTGGTGAACTTCGATCAGCAGATTCACAAGCTGCTCAAAACGGGCACGATCGTGGAAAGTGAGGACATTTTATGCGTCATTGAGGACGCCGTAACCGCGGGCAACCGTCTCTTTGATGAGGCGTCACTGGACACACTGCGTATCCTGTCGGCTCAAACCCCCAAGGCGAAATCCAAAGGGACCATTGAGCGTGTCGAGGTCTTCTATCATGGAGAGCTCGAAGACATGAGCGAGAGCCTTCGGGCGCTGGCGAGTGAGTCGGACAAACTGCTCTTGAAGAAGAGCCGTGCGGTCGGCCACAAGGGATACACGGGTAGTGTGGACGAAGGCTATCGCGTGGACGGCAACCCATTGCTGTTGGATACTGCTGCTATCAAGATCTACATCACGGGCGACGTGGCCGTGGGTATCGGTGACAAGGGTGTCTTTGGCAACCAGCTGAAGACCGTGTTCGGTGAAATTATGGAACACGATCTCTTGACCGAGTCGGGTGTCAAGGTTGATGCGGTGTTTGGTGCAACGTCGATTGCTAACCGGATCGTATCGTCGCCCGACATCATCGGCACGACCACCACCTTGCTGAAAGTCATTGCGCGCAAGGCCGCTGAGATTTACCGGGGTGGCTCGTACACCCCTGCGACGGAAGACATCACAGAAGCTTCGATGTCAGCCCAGCAAGTGCATCTCAGTTACGTCCCGGCGCCAGGTGAGTCGGAGTACCCGCCCGAGTACCCGGGCGTGTAATCGATCGCAGCTAACGTAAGCCCCTGGATGGTCCCTGGAGTCATCGCACTCTGGGGGCTGTCCATCTTTTTTTGTTTGTGTTGTCATTGCTGACAAGGATCTTTCATGCAGAATCGGGAAACTGAAAAGACGCTGGTGACGTTGGCGAATGCCACGGAACTCACGCGCGTCATCATTCAGGGCGTTGTCGGCAACGACGTCGCGGACACGATCGAAGGCTCGTCGCTCACCGGCGACTTGATCAACGAAATCACACTGGCTCGGTTTCAACAGGGCCTGAAGACGTTCGTCACGACTCCCGAGTCGACGAACGCGATTGTCGCTTAAGGAGCGCTCCATGCTGAATCAGAATACCCTGATGTCCGCTGTCACACTGGCCGAGCGTCTGGAAGCACAACGCATGTCGGTTTATCCGGTGACGGGTAGTCCGCTCGATGCACTGGGTCTGGCTACGCGCTCGGATCCGGCTCTCCTGGAAGCTGCTGGTGGCGACACGAATGTCTTCGTGGCGAAGATCGCCGCGATGGCCAACAAGACGCAAGAAGTCTACGGCACTTCGCACCACAACGCGACGATGGATGAAGTGGCGGGTTGCGCCATCAAGCACGTACGCAATCACCTGAACTTCGCGAAGTCGGTGGTGATGCCGGTGGTGAATGATCTGTTCACCCGCGTGAAGAACTCACTTGCCGAAATCAATGCCAGCGCATTGCTCGGCATGGAAGTCGACGTGATGTGTGAGCCGGCCCCGCTCGAGAACGCACAGTTCCAGGCAGCGATCCGCAAGTTCGATGGTATCGGTCTGGAAGATCTGCCGATGACGCTGAACCTGCCGGATCAAACCGACCAGGAATTGCGTGAACTCATCGCCACGGGCTCGAGCACGATCGATGCGGCTGTGGCGGAATGGCTCTCGAAAGACGAGTCGATCCTCCAGTAC
>OULI01000015.1_pt1 | contig 15401 bp, 13 predicted proteins | sample 1690721 | NCBI WGS metagenome assembly OULI01 (sample SAMEA3914788, study PRJEB12502) | metagenome | biome: forest; material: soil | place: Canada | collected 2011-07-03 | depth 0.1 m | reverse complement strand
CTGGTTGTTCACCGAGTTCGCGCCGTACACTGCCTCGTCCGTGGACAAGTTGTACTTCAGGATCACGTTGAACTGTTGGCCGACCACGCTTGAGACGAACGTATCGAAGCCCAGGATCTGGAACTTCGTGCCATCAACTGGCAGCGTCGCCGACGAACCATCGCTGTAATTCACCACACCCATCAAGTTCAGCCCCGACGTCAAGACGTTAATGGGGAACTGGATAAGATTGGGGTTGGTTTGCGAGAGGAACGCGCATTCGAGCGCAATGCTCGTCACGTACTTCACCGCCGTATCGGCACTGCGAATGAACGCGGTGTTCTCGATGAGTAGCTGGCGCTTACTCACCACGCTGCCCGTCGTGCTGTAAGCAATGAGCGTCACCGCTGTGCCGTCAGCCAGTTGCGTGTTCGAGTAGCACACCGGCACTGTCATCGCTTGACCGACTGAACCATCCGGATAGGTCACGTCAACGGCCACCGTCGGGATGGCTTGACTGAGCAGCGTGCCGTTTTGGTTATACAGCGCGCTGATACAGTTGTTGTTGTTCGTGAAGTCACTGCCCGTGAAGATCTTGATCGAGGCAACGTCCGGACCCGGGAAGTACAACGCCTGGTCCACACCCAGCTCGAACGGAATCACGCTCTGATCCAGATACACACGGAACGTATCTGCTTGTGTGCCCGGACCCACGCCCTGCAACAAATCACCCGTGGTCATCGTTGCATTCGGTGCCGTGGTCAGTGCCACGAGCGTCGGGACGTAAGTAGTCGGATCCACTGCGGTGACCCGATACCACGCGTTAGCCCCCTGATTGTCCACGACGTAATCGTTGACACTCGGGATGACCTTGTTGCTACCAGCCGCACCCATGTAGATCTGATACAACGACCAGATCCCAAAGAAGCCGCTGTTAATTGAGCTACCAAGAGTGGGCACTCCGCCATCACTCCCGGTAGGCAAGTTTACCGTGGTTACCATCTGTCACTCCAGGTTAATCGGTGCCGGTCTGGTTGCCCGTGCCCTGGCTTCCGCCAAGAGACGTAACGGTCACCAAACCGCTGAGACTTACAAGCCCGTTTGTGTAGAGTGCCATCACCCGCGTCAAGAAGTTGTACGCGTACAGCGTGAGAGCAATCGGCACGTTTTGGTTATGCGGACGTACGACCACGAAGCGTGAATCCCACTGCAAGCCAGGCTGCGTCGGATCGAACTCGAGCAGATACGTGTAGGCCGAGCAGATACTCACCACCAGCGCGTCGTTATAGAACGACTGAAACTGCGTCTGATCGATCGTGCCGTTGACCAAGTCGTAGATGATCTTGCACAGGAACGGACTGAAGATCTGGTACTTGCCGTTGATCACATCCGGCCCTGATGCTTCAGGTAGCGGATAGAACTGCGACATGTACTCCGTGACAGCGAGATCGATCGCTTTGGACTTCGCCCGGTAGCTGTAAGTGTCCTCATTGGTCACCCCAAGCATCGGCACGACCTGGCGCTGGATCATGTACGGCAAACCGTTATCCGCGTTCGCCCCAATGATGTCCGCGCTGTTCTCCGGGAACTTCAGCGACGATTGCGGGAACACTCCGCCACCGACCGTAAAGCGCAGCACCTCGTCGTCCAGGATCGTGTACGAGTTGGTATTCGCGAGCAAGCCATACTGCACAAAGCCCACTTGCGTGTCATCGGTCGGAATCGACAAGTCGCTGTTGCAAAAGCCCTGCCAGCGCAACGTGATCGTCTGCTGGTTGGTGCCCGGGAAGTAGAGCGCGTTGATGTTGTTGATCACCAGGCTCGGGAAGTTCAGCACGTAGTCCAGCCCAGGAATCAACGTGCGTCCATTCAAGAAGACGTCGAGCTGACCCATCGGGATCTGCATGGCGAACTTCTGCAAGAGGAAGTCGCGAATCGCAATCTCCTGCAACTGGATCTCAAGCGCGCCTTCAGTCGGCTCAATGAAGAGTGTGTAGGCGAGCATGGTCTTGTTGCTGCGCACGAGCGTGTAGTAATCCGTGCTACTCAGATTCCATGTGAGCGTGCCATTCAGAATCGAATAGTTCGAGGTGCCCGTGACATCTTGCCAATCAAAGGTCGGCTGACCCGTGATGGTATTAATCGGACACACATACATCCGGTAATCCAGCGCCGGGTTGATGGTCTGCGTGCTCTGCGCGTACGTGTCATCGATCTGCTGGCTCGCTGAACCTGAGAGCACTTCCACCAAGGTACAGGTGGGGTTCTGACAGGTGTAAGCACCGCCTGAGGTGTGAGCGTAGAAGCCGAGCAAGGTGCCTTGCGCGTTGTACTCCCACGCCGTCGAATTACTTTGCAGGTTGTAGGGCAGCGTCACAATCAACTGGCCCGACTCCAGCACTGGAATCAACGGACACGCCCCCACCAGATTGGCTACGGCATTATACCCGTACGCATCTTCCACGTTCTGCCGCGTGATGCTCGAGCCCTTGGTGCCCATCATCTGGGCATATTGACTGGCTTCAAGTGTTGCTGCCTGCCAGTTCGGGAGCGTCGAATTCACCCCCACCATCGCTGACATGATTTCCTGATCGGGCAACGTGTAGAGATCCATGATGCGATTGTTCTCATACACGAGTGGTCGAGCAAACCCACCTTGCCGGATGTGCAAGCGCACGGTGACTTGTGTGCTACTGTCCCACGTCGGCTGAGCGGCCACGTAGCCTGCCACATAAGCGGTCGGCAACGAGTAGTCGCGATGCGTCACATTGCGAATCGCATCGAGCTGATTGTGGTGATAGTAGACACCCTTGGTGACTCCACCGCCCACGTTGTAGTACACGAACACGTCGACGTCGTTGGCGAAGTCAATCACGTTATCGCTCGTACCTTCGTAGTGCAAAAGGTACTTGTACTTGTTGTCGAGCGTGCTATTAAACGAGGGGAGGTTCTCGAACGGGAAATCCACGACCTTGTAGATGGAGCTGTCGTACACATACTCCACCACGTCGCCGATGTTCACCGTCAGCACGTTGACCTGATTGATCTTGTAGCCATTCACGAAGGCATAGCACGCACCCTGGCCCAAAGCCGAGAGGGTTTGGATCGTGTTCTGAATCGTGAGAATGTCGCGGCTCACCGCTGGCACCACACCCGCAGTCTGGATGTAGTTGTTGGCCGTGCCTGCATGAGCGCGCACACTGCGAAAGAACTGGTTACTGTAGACGCGCATGAACAGCGCATTCGTATCCAAGCTCTGCGGAATGGTCGGCTGAATCTTCACGGCCACGATGATCGCCTTATCCGGCGTCACCATGTAGTAGCTCTGAAACCGCGGCCACTGGTAACCGTCCGCGGTGTACAGGTCGACGATCGAACTCATCGCATTCATTGCGCTGCTGATCGTCTGCCAGGTCTTCGCTTTGGGGAACAACCCAAGCATGATTGGATTGACCTGACCGATTTGGTACACGTGGTACAAGTCGCCTTGCGTGGGCAACTGGATGTTCTGCCACATGACCTGGTAGCTATTCAACTCCCCACCATCGGGAGTCAAACGTGCAAGCTGGTAATAGTCTTGCTTTTCTTGGGTCGGCGCGCACCACACATTGCGCAGCGCGTTATCGACCAGGTAGTCAAAAGCCATACGCGGTCCCGATGTGAGAATAAAACCTGGAGCAGGGCCTTTCGGCACCCGCCCCAGGCTCGCTGTCGTTAGGCCGTCGCCATCTGCGTGAGATTCGTCACAGCGCGCACGTACTGCTGGCCGCTGTCGCGTTTAGCTTGACGCTCCACGAGTTTGGCCAAGGCCGAGTTCTTCCAGGTGCGATCCACGTGAGCGGCGAGCAGCACAGCCAACCAGGTCGGCGGGTGCTCGGTTGCCACGGCGAGGAGTTCTTGCGAGTGGTATCCAAACCACGTGCCCTTGAGAATCGACACGAGCACGCCCGAGTTGAACTCTTGCAGCCGCACGCTCTTGGTCGCTTCCTTCGCTTGCAGGCAGAACGAATCGATATGACCCATGGGGCCACCAATCCGGTCCAGCACACCCAGCACGTCTTGGGCTGAGGCACGCGTGGCACGCGTCACCGACTGCACCAGCTTCATCTTGCGCTCTTCGGTGAGCTCGGTGTCGTCGCTGAAAAGACCACCGTAGTACAGTGCGGCACAGATGGCCAGGTCGAGCTGTTCACGCATGTCGAGTGCGAAGCGTCGCGCTACGTTCTCGGAAATCCACGAGGCGTAGAACTGCATCGCAGCCGGCGATACATCGCGCAGCAAGCCGTAGTTGCCATCAAGCCACAGATCGTTCAGCTTCGCGCGATGCACGAGCAGCTGATACTCGACCTGATTGCGAATGACGAATTCACCCTTGATCCGATCGAAGTGACCGAAGGGGCGCACGTCGATAGCCAGGCAACGCTGGCCATTGAAATCGAACGGATACGGATGAGCAAACTCCGGAATGGCACTCGAAGCCGAGCCCATGGCCCGCACTTCGAAGACGCGCGAATTGGGAATTCGGCTAAACGCCAGGTCACCTTTGACCAGCGCCAACTGGATTCCTTCCGCCAATTTGTCCAGTACATAGCCGCTGCACACAGTGGTGTCGTAGGCGGTTGCGAAACGAGTCATGATCAGATGCCTCACGGTTTTCTTATGTTAGGCAATTTTTACCTAGCATGATATGTCATAAAAAAGAATCAATCGGACGTCCCCACGAAGGGATGCCTATGCGTAAGCTAGGACACACGTCGTAAATCGTGCGTTCGAATTACTATGATGCGGCGCATCGTCTTCGAAACCATACCATTTGTTAAACAGGAACACCACCATGACGTCTGCACAGATTGTCAATGGCGCTCCGATGACCATCATGCTTGGTACTCAGGATTTGAGCACCCAGCAGGTCACCCCGACGCCGGAACAGATTCCCCAGCATTTGCCGCTGGTCTATCTGTACGCCCAGCAAGGCCCGCTGACGACTGAGCTCGTTAGTGGTGCTGACCTGACGAACATGTACGGGACGGATACGTTCGACCTGCGCAAGAAGTGGGCCAATCACGCAACCGTTCTCGCGAACACCGTGAATGCCCAAGGCAATGCGATCCAGGTCCAACGGTTGCAGCCCGCCGATGCGGCTCCGCCCGCGACCCTGCGTCTGTATCTCGACGTGCTGGCCGCGCAAGTGCCGCAGTATCAACGCAACACCGATGGCTCGTTCAAGCTGGACACGAGCGGCAATCCGGTCCCGGTAACGGGCACTGGTGGCACAGCTACGACTGCTGCCGGTTACATCGCGCAGTGGGTGGTGGAGCAAGTCACCTACACGGAAACCGACGGCGTGAGCACGTCCGATTTCGGCGCAGGGCAGATCATGCCGGGCGACCTGACGTTCACGGGCGCAACGGGCACGTCGCAACGCTACCCGATCATGGACCTCGCGGTTCCTTCGTTCGGCGCGTACGGCAACAGCAACGGTATTCGTTTGTGGGCACCGACGACGCAATCGTCGACGCCGATCAATTCGAACTACCTCGAAGACGACCTGGTGTTTCCGTTCCGGATCGCCTGCGCTCAGAAGTCGAGCGCCACCGGTACGTCCGCTGTGGTCTCCACGATCAACGGCCAACAGTACCTGGACTTCACGTTCAAGCCGAACGTGATCGACCTCGACACGGATTCGCAAATCTCGCTGGGTGACATCTTCATCCCGGCGTGGCAAGCACTGAATCAAGCGTCGGGTGCGGCAGACCAGTACGGTCCGTTTGGTCAGCTGTCGATCTACAATGCGAACATCGCGACGCTCGTGGGGCAGTTCTACGCCGCTGAGTACGCAGTGAACTCGCAACTGTCGACGTTCACCGACTTCACCGGTGCTGCCGGCGAAGAGTGGCTGTTCAACTTCGTGGGTGCAACGAGCTCGCAAGGCGCGCCGTACTCGACGTTCCAGTTGAACACGTCCGGCCCGGACGCCGCGTATCTGTCGCAAGCCTCCACGCTGTACGCAGCTGGTGGCACCGACGGTACGATGAACGACACGCTCTTCGCGGGTCTCGTCACCGACGCGATCGCAGCGTACGCTGACCCGACCAATCCGGTCATGGACATGGTGGGTTCGCCCGAGTCGATCTTCTGGGATTCGGGTTTCCCGTTGACCACGAAGCAAGCGCTCGCGCAGTTCATCAGCCAGCGTAAGGACACGTTCGTGGCCTTGTCGACCTTCTCGACGCTCAGCCCCGTGCTGACGCCTTCGGAAGAATCGTCGATGGCTGTGGCGCTGAAGAGCTACCTCCAGCAGTTCCCGGAGTCGGACTACTTCGGTACGCCGACGATGCGCGGCATGATCGTGCCGGGTTCGGGTACGCTCACCGGTTCGCTGTACAACGGTCCGGTCACGGCCAACCTGCCGCTCACGATCGAGCTCGCCTCCAAGGCAGCTGCGTACATGGGTGCGGGCAACGGTAAGTGGAAGTCGGGCTTCGCGTTCGATTCCGTACCGGGTTCGGAGATCAACCTGTTCAGCAACATCAACGTGACGTTCTGGCCGGCCACGGTGCGCAACACCGACTGGACCAACGGCATGGTTGGCGTGGAGCTGTATCAGCGGCGTCAGGCGTACTTCCCGGCGCTCAAGACGATTTACGACAACGACACCTCGGTGTTGAACTCGTTCTTCAATGCAGTCGCGATCTGCTACCTCGAGAAGATCGGGGACATGGCGCGCCGCACGTTCTCGGGCATCACGTCCCTGACGAACGCGCAGCTCATTACGAACGTGAACAAGTACGTGACCAACGCGGTCAACGGTATCTTCGACAACCGTTTCGTGATCACGCCGAACTGCCAGATCACCGGCGGCGATGCACAGCGCGGCTACAGCTGGACGCTGGTTATCGAGATCTACGCACCGAGCATGAAGACGGTGGCGACTCTCGAGATCCAATCGTACCGCCTGGACAGCTTGTCGAACGGCTCGACGCAGTAAGCTCTTAAGGGAGAGGAGCAATCCTCTCCCTAACCTTCAAGCTTTTAGGAGCAATTCAAATGGCACGTCTCGCAAATGCCATTCTGCAAAACACGTCGGCGTTCGCTCAAGGGCACAACTCGCCGATGCTGGACTTGCAGTTTGGTGGTCAAATGGGCTTCACGCCCAACTTCACGCAGTGGGTGAGCAACCAGCAGTACATTCGCAAGAATCTCATCTGCTTGCTCATCGAAGCCCCGATCGGCTTCCAGTACCTGCCGAACCCGGACGTTTGGGTTGGCACGCTGCGCGCGCTCGTCGAACTGCACGCGATCCGCATCACGGGTCTGAATGCACGTCTGACGGTTGAAGTTGCCGAAACGCCGGTGGGCGGCGGCGGTAACATGCAGCAGGATCCGACGAACGTCACGCGTGAGCGTTCGGTGCCCCAATTCTCGTGGAACGAAAAGTACGGCATGCCCGTCAACATGTTCCACCAGGGTTGGATCACCAACCTCATCATGGATCCGGACACGAAGTTCGCCAACGTTGCGACTCTGTCGACGGCATCCACGACGGGCAGCACCAGCAACGCCTCGGGTCCTCCGACGGACATGCTGGCGGACATGTACTCGGCCACGATGATCTTCATCGAACCGGATCCGACCCACACGCGTGTGGTGAAGAGCTGGCTGGTCACGAACATGTTCCCGCTCTCGACGGGCGACATCACGGGTCAACGCGACCTCACGACGGCTCAGGAAAACCTGACGGTCGACATCACGTACTCGGGCATCGCTCAGTACTCGCTGGGCGTGGACGCATTCGCTCAGCAGCTGCTCACCTCGATCAGCATTGCCGGCGCCAATCCGTACACGGAAAACGCGTTCGTTCAAGCGATCGAAGCGGTGGTGTCGAGCACGACCACGGGCTACCAGAACGAAGTTGATGCAATCGCAGCCGCTCAGGTTGACGAAAGCTCGACGCTCGCAACGGGCCAGGCGATTTCGGCTGACATGGTCACCTCGGCACAAGACTCGGTTTCGGCCGTGGCAAGTGACGGCGTGAGCGCCTAACCGCCAAAAAAGAAGTAGGCGGCATAATGCCCCACCCTTGCGGGTGGGGCTTTTATGACGTCAGGACAACTAAGACTTACATGCCCGTGCGATCGAGCTGGTCGTACGGCACCGGCAGCGTGATGATGTCCGGCTCACTGCGTACCGGCATGACCTTGCCCACGGTCGTGGTCAGGCAGAGCAAGAGCGTGCCCGGCGAGTTGGTCGGCGAGTACAGACCGTTCGGATCTTGTTGCGCGAGTGTGATGCCGGCAGTCCCTTGATCGTAGTTGTGCCAGGCGCCCATCGTCGGGTTCGTGTACTGCGTGGCTTCATTGAAGCCGTAGCCTTGCGAGCGACACAGCGGCACGAGCTTGCCGGTGTAGTTCGAGAAGAGGTAGCTGTACGTGATCAGGTTCGGCTGATCGAACGCTTCGAGGATCGCCTTGAACTGACGCTTCTGGGTCCAGTTCAGAATGCTCACCGGGCCGACCGCGGAATTGCCTTCGTCTTGCTGACGCGCTTGCTGAGCCTGCTCGCGCTGATTCGCCGTCGGGGTCGAATCGTTGCCTTCGCAGGATTCGCCCGTCAAACCAAAGAAGATGGCGAGGGAAATAGCCGAGACGGCCAGAACGTTGTTGCGTTTCGTTTGCATGGTTCTTGTTTCGTTTTTCGTTTTAGTGAGACTGGGAGAAGGCCACGATGTCGTCGGGCAGCGCCACGTCGTTACACGTGTAGCTTTCGACTTCGTGCTTGATGCGTTCGACGAGAATAGCACGGCTACTATCGTCGCTGGCACTGCGATACTGATCCATGTACTGGTGGAGTTCACGCGCCAAACCGTCGACGTGTGATTGACCGCACTCGTACGTGTTGTGACGAACCGCTTCGATCTTCGGTGCGAAGAACTTGAACTGCAAGTAGCCTGCGGAATTCGCCGCAAAGCCCAGCACCGAGATGATCGCGACGATGATCAGACCCCAGATCACCACCTTACCCACTTCACTTGCTTCTTCTTTGACTGACATCTACTGACCTCAATTGTCGTTGGTTTTATGCCGTGGCTTCAGCGGGTTGTTCCGCCTGTGCCTGTGCTTCTGCTGCGACTGCTGCTTCTTCTTCCTTCGCTTCCTTTTCCAGCCAGGAATTGGAAATGACCTTGAAGCCCTTGCCCGTGACGTTGTCCTTGATGACAATGCCTTCGCGCTTGCGCTTCGGATCGAAGTGACCCGGACCGTCGGCCATCTTGATCAGCTGCTTGATGTCGGCCGGCAGCTTCAGGTTGGTGTCGACGATCGGGATATATTCGAGGCCGAGTTGATAGGCGATCTGCCGCGACTGCGCCGGGTTACAGAGCAGATTGCCATTCAGGTAAGCACGGTACACGTAGAACCGCACTTCATTCAGGCCTTCCTTGTTCTTGTTGAAACCCGGGCCGACCATCTCGCCTTGCACCGTGATCAGACGACCATCCACGAAGGGTAACGCTCGGCTATCCATGTTCAGCGCCTTGATACGAGCGCCGATGTCATTGCGATGGAAGTACGCCACCTTCGGTTCCGATTGAGCGATGTAGCCCTTCTTGTAGGTCGGCTTGTAGGCAGTTGCCCCATTGAGACGACGCCACAGGAATCGGATCCATTCGGCAAGATACACACGCCGTGCTTCGGCCGGGGTCCATGCCACGTCTTCGGTACGCAGTGCGTGATTGCGAGATGCCACGCCGATGGCCGCCGTGTCCACATCCGTGTAGAACGTGGTGGATTCGCCGTCGAGCTTGACGGTGGCTTCCGCGTCGACGCCTTGCTGAACCATCTGATCGTAGAAGCCTTTTGAGTTCTGCACCCGCTCTTCGTCGGACTTCACGTGCCCCTTCGGGAAAGGGATCTGACCGTGTTGGATGATGCCCTTGGTCAGCCAGTTACGGAAGCGTTGGAGCAGGCCACTGAAGCCGCGACCCTCTTCGACTTCTTCACCAGCGGCAGCATAGAGCTTGGCTTCTTCCGGTGACACGTACTTCAGCACCCCGAGTGCGTTCGTGATGTTCTGGCCGATCGAGGCGCCTTCCGCATCCGTGCCTTCCAGATACTTCATAGGCAGCGCCAAACCCTGCGAGAGGGCTCCGCGAAGGCGTACCGTCTTGATGGTAGCGTATTCCTTCAGCGTGCCCTTCTCGACGCGTATGCGCAGGTACTTCTTATCGAAGTCGTGCCACAGCGGGTGATCGATCGGGATCGCCGCATCGATTTCAAAGTAAGCGATGGGTTCGCCCACTTGATGTTCACCCTTCAAGACGACGCATTCCCAACCCCCGACGACAGCGATCTCCAGGCGATCGGCCTTCGGAATGGGAAGCAACTTTTCAATCTGCACAATGCGTGCCAGTTCCCGTGTATCTTCTTTGACGAACATCTTGTTCTTTCTCGTTTTAAGTTAGAGTTGAACTGCTTACCGCTTACGACACATCGCTTTAAACGCGTACACGTACATCCCCATCCGCTTCCACAACCAGTGTGGCCAGGAGAGGATGATGAAGATCGTAGCGAGCCACCAAGCCAGCTTGGATTCGCTACAGACGTCCTCGACAGACTGTTGCGCCGTGGTCTCCCGGCTATACCAGAACAACCCCAGAACCAGGTAGACAACAGCAGCCATGAGGATGATCGTTTTGATAGTCACTGCTAACCTCGTGTGGTTAACTACTTGGTTGTCTTACGAGCACGACCGTGCGCAAAGGCCCAGAAGGATACAACCCACCAAATCCAGCGACTAAAGGGCCAGAAACAAATGAGCACAATGACGACCAAAGGCGCCACGCGCGGATGGTAGCGACTAAAGGCTACCAGCGGATCATGCACTAGAGGCACCCGACGCACATGCCGGACTCCCCAGAACAGCCAAAGAAAGGCTACCGCTAAGAACAGAAGATCGAGCCTAAGATACATGCTCCTGTAACTCCGAGTTGTTGTTATCGACGTAGCCGGTGATCTCACGACCATCGACCGCTTCTACATCGTGCCGGCCGAGATACTCCGTCAGGATTTCGCGGAATAGGAATCGGTGACACTTTGCACCTGCGGGACAGTAACAAGCCAGTGCCGTATTCTCGGGGAGCTCGGTAAGCTTTTGCCACTCCTCTGCCTGGTCTCGCTGCGTCTCACGCATATGCAAACGATAGCGGCGCTCGTACTCCTCCCAATCCATGCCGTGATGCTTGTAAGCCATCAGGTCAGCGTAGACGGGGGAGAAGGCAGGGTTGCCAGACTTGGCTGTGATATCGAGCAGATGAATGCCGAGCTCACGCACCAGACGCCACTTTGCTAATTGAACGGTATGCAACTTAATCCGTCTCATGATGCTTCCCCAGAAAAAAGAAAAGGAGTGGCATAAAGCAGGAAGGTTGCCCTCCCTGCTTTACAAGTGCACGCTCAGCCTGCGCTATTACTCGGCGAATGCACGAGCCGCCGATGCGACGGACAGCTGCTTGACCTTCTTCAGCTCGCCCACCGATTCGGCCGCGTACATGCGATGCGCCACGCGCAGTGCGCCGTGTTGCACAGCCGTGCCGGTCGTGCCGTCTTCGTTGCGCGACGGAACCGTACGCGAGCGGTCGTACGTCATTTCGAACGCGTCCTTCTTCACCGTCGGCACTTCGAACGTGGCGCGATTGACGTCAGCGTGCTTCTTCAGCGACGATTCAGCAACTTCGCTGAATGCATGCGCCGCAGCGGCCGCGAACTTCGCGTTGTGGTTCTGGAGGTCTTCGATGTGCTTGACCGTGATGTGTTCCGGCAGCGTCGACGCGTAGAAGTTCGCATCGATGGTTGCCACACCCGTCTTGTGATCGATCTTGATTTCTTTCTTGATCTTCGCCGCGAACTCGAGGGTTTCCGGCTTCAGGGTGATTTCTTTGACTGCGGTGGCTGCTTCGCTCATGATTCTCTCACTTGTGTATAAATGGATGGGAACTAAACCTTGCGCAAGGTTCGGTTGGAGGAGTTACTGCCCAGGACACACTACGACTTGCGAAAGTCCCCCCGAGTAGCGGTCCTGTTGTTGGAAGATGGGGAAGATGCAGGTCGCTGCGTACGGTCGCCGTAAGACGGTCGGTTGTTTTCCAGACCACGACGCGGCGCGGGGTCACGACGAGCGGTATCCGTGGTGGACGGACGGCGACGCTCGTCGAAGCGGGGTGCGTTAGACTGTGGAGCCGGTGCAGGTACGGGCGGCGTATAGGCCACCGGCTTTTCGATCTTGGTCTTCTTCAGAGCCGGACCCGAAATGAGGCGACCCTTGAAAACCAGCTTGCCTTCTTCCAGCGCTTGCCGGATCTTGATGTGGCCCAGCAGCACCGTGAACTTGCCTTCTTGCTTAAAGAAGACAATGCCTTGTTCGACGTACTCGGCGCGCACGGGATGATGTCGCGCAATCAGGCGCTTCGCTTCTTCCTCGTCCGCTGCCAGTTTGTTGAGGCCGACGAGATTGAGCTCATCCAGCTTGACTTCGATCGGAGGTCCACTCTTGGCTTGTCCGAGGACCTGGTCCATGTGGAACTCCTCGCCCTTGAAGAGGAGCACGTGACCGTCACGATTGATGTTTTCCATGTTTCACTTAAGAAGGTAGGGTGTATGAACCATACTAGACGGGTGTTATGTAAGAAATACCTTGATTTCTCAGGTACCGTGTCAGTAGAGTGATATGTGGTTGTTTCATCTTTGAATCAAGGTGACGGCATAGATGCCCGGGGTGACCCGGGCATCTATGACGCTAGCTTACCACGTCGAGACAAGTGGCGTGCGGGTGTTGCCAACCTGATCCCAGCCAAGGCTCTGGAAGAGCTCAGCAGTGTTCAGACGGATCGATTCCTGGGCGACGCCGTTCGTTGGCATCTCCATGGCCCGTTCAAAGTGCCGCTTGCTGAACGTGACGTCACTGATCTCTTCCAAGGCCGGTGACATGAACTTGTTCGCAATGGCAATGCCCGGTTCGTTCACGTAATCCCACGTGACGATGTTGCGCAAAATCCGATTGGTCACGCGGCCATAGCTGTCATCGCGCGTAAAGGCACGAATCGAGAAGGACACGTTCTCATTGGCGTTCTCGAAGGACGCCGCAAGCGCTGGACCATTCGGACCCATCGGCTTCACGAGCCCGATGATGGCGATGATCGGACGACCATCTTTGTCCTTGTAGTTGTCGAAGTCCAGCTCGACGCTGGAGATGTGGTGACTCACGCATTCTTCGTAGATCGAGAGAATGCGTTGGGCAAACGAGTCCATCGACTGACCCGGCTGAAGCTTCGGGTGCCCGTACTCGCCTCGCAGCGCTCCAGACGCCACACGACGCATGAGCTGCGCAGAACTCAGGAAGAGCTCTTTAGCCGGTTCATACGGGTAGTACTGATTGGCCGAGTTGTACACGTTCAGGCCGCCAAGCACCACCTTGTAGTAGCCATTGGCGTCCGGCGTGATGATGCCAGCCTTATTGGTCCCGTTAAGGGCCGTGAATCCGAATCGGATAAAATTGCTCATGACGATGCACCAGACAGATTAGGCTTGGAGGATGTTGTCGAGCCGCTCCATGCGATCGGTCGGGTTGACCAATGCACTGACCACCCCTCGGCTGAAGTAACTGCCTGCCAGCTTATTGAGGGTGTTGCTCGCTGCGAATTCCACCGAGCGCAGGGGAATCATAACGGGCGGATTCGTGATCAGGTCACCCATGCTCTTGATGGCATGACGGTAGTATTCGTTGCGGTTATTTGCATTGCGCGCTACCATCGAAATGAGGAGTTCCGTCACTTCGTGGTTCTGACCGATATTCGCCCCGGCGTGTTCTTTGGCAGTGTCGAAGATCAACGCCATGAGTGCGTAGTCGCGACTCAGGTACCACGGCGTGTGACCTCCGGCAATGATTTCGTTATAGATCTTGTAAACCAACGAGTCCGTCTTGAGCAGATCCAACAACGGAATCACCGTCGCGCCTTTCTCGAATTCGAATTCAAAATACTCGTCATCATCGATCATGACCTTCATCATGGAGGTCGGTGTGATCGGCACCATGGCGTTCACCATCGAGACAGCGTAGAACGAATCGTCCACTGTCATCGCGTACACACCACAGATCTGTGTCTCCACCCCGATCGAAGCCAAGCCCCGCTCAGCGAAGCGCGTGGGAACATAGATCTTTACTGGCTTGAGCGCCACCAGGCGCCCATCCTCTGTTTGCGTCAAAGCAGCTTTGACTTTGTTAGCATCACGATGCATGTGATGAACGTTCATTACTTCACTCCAAGTTGGACAGAGGATGGGTCAGCAAGACTTAGATCGATGTGACCCGCATCATGCCTGCCACCCAATCCGCCACGTAGTTGATGGTGGAAATCGTTGCGGCTTCACGCACGCTCAGATTCGGGTTCTCGCGACCCGCGCGCTCGATACCGAGCAAGATCTTCTCTGCATCGGTCTTGAAGAAGCGTGCCCGGCAGACGACCTTCAGGCACAGCGTGTACAGATCATCGATGTCTTCGCTGCGGATGCTTGCGAGCACCATATCGAAGAGCCGGCGCACCGACGCAATGTTGTTGTCCACGCCTTCATCCGAGGCTGCGATTTCTTGCAGCTGGGAGTTGAAGTGCAGCTCGATGAATTCCTTCGTCTTGTTGAAGCGCTTGTTGGCTTCCGCGGTCTTCACCAGGCCAGCATGAAGGTTCCACTTATCAGCCAGTGCTTGCTTCTCGGCGGTCAGGTCATTCAGGCTTACGAGGAAGCTATTGCCGCGCAGTGCGTTGGCAAAGAGCATCTCGTTGGAGCCACCTGCTTCGAGGAACTTGCGATACAGCGGATCGTAGACGACCGTCTTCGTGCCACCGATCACATCGCGCACCAGGATGCCGTTCTTCATCGCGCGCTCGATCTTGTCGAGAGTACGCGAGAGTTGAGCGGCCGCCTGATTACGGAATTCGACGATCTGCTGCTTGTAGCCGCCAAGCGACATCTGCGTGCCGGAGATCGGCTTCGCATCCGAGAGCTTGCGGGCAATCAGGTAAATCGCCAGCGAGTTGTTCACACCGTAGATCCGATCGGTGAGCAACGCTTGGAAGCCCATCGGACGATCGAGTGGCTTTTGCTGGAATACGTGCGACCAGATGTACTGGAGGATCGACTCGTCTTTCGAGAGCCATTCCGCCACAGCCGCATCGATCGTGGTCGAACCCGTCGAGATGAGTTCACGCAGTTCTGCATCGGTTTGATCCGGCAGGTTCAGCGTCATCGGCAAGTCTTCGAGCTGCACGCTTTCGAACTTGCGCAGTGCTGCTTGGAACTGTGCGTTCTCCAGCGGCGCCGGCTCACTCATCACATCGACTTCCATGCCGAGCAAGGCACTGGCGTTGATTTCAG
>OULI01000014.1_pt1 | contig 20010 bp, 14 predicted proteins | sample 1690721 | NCBI WGS metagenome assembly OULI01 (sample SAMEA3914788, study PRJEB12502) | metagenome | biome: forest; material: soil | place: Canada | collected 2011-07-03 | depth 0.1 m | reverse complement strand
GTTCGGATTGGTCTTCACCCACGGATTGATCCGAGCATGCCCAATCGGATCGGATTTCGGCTGGTTGGAGTATCCGCCGATTTCCACGAACGAAGAGTGAAGGAAGATCGCGGGATCGTCCACCACCACTTGATCGCGACTGCGAGTTTGCTTAGAGCTGCCGGACTGCGGAATCAGACTAATCGTCATCTTCAGCGCCATGTTGTCGCCCGACGAGGAAACGGTCGTGACTTCAGGATGTTGGCGCGTGATGCTGAAGATCTTCCCCGAGCTGATGGTTTTATTCATCCGCTCGTTGATGTCGTTCTTGGTCAACTCCTTCTTGCTTGCGGCCTTCAGCTTGAAGTACATCTTGAAGATCTCACTCGTGATATCCTTCATCACGAAGTAGATCACCGAGAGCTCCTTGTCATACATGGAGTTCACGCGACCCTTGGCCTTGAACAGCATATCGGAAATGTTCTCCACGATATAGGCCATGATCTGGTAGATGTTCGTCATCGGCAGGTTGATCTCCTGCAACTTCTTGAGCACGATGTTATCCACGTACTCATCCAAGCTCCGCAAGTGCGACTCAATCTTGTCGCGCAGCACCCCTTCGTGGATGTGATCCCCAAAGAGTGCCGTACCCATCAGCGAGATCCACGTCGAGCGGTTGTCCATATACCGCTTGTCCGTTTCGTTGATGTATTCCGGCTTGATGCGCGTTGGGAAATGGTCGACTACATAGAAGAAGCCAGCGATAAGATTTTTCACAATCCCACGCTCCCAGTCTTCCTTCCGTACCACCAGCTTGATCTTGCTGGGTTCGTACAGCCCCTTGCCACAGCCCTTCGGTTTGAGTTGCGTCGAGGAACACACCACCCACTGATCCGGCGGGAAGTCCTCATCACGCAGCTCCGGTCCGCCGATGATAGGTTTGCAGTTCGTGAACATCTCGAACGCCTTCATCAGGCCATAGCGACAGAACAGATAGTGCGCCATAGTTGTCGTCATCTTGACCGGCAAGCGCGCCTTCTTATCCTTCGCGTCCTTGTGGTAAATCAACGCGTGCGCCACGTTCAACTGTTCGCGCCGGTTGTTGGCCACGATGTTGTACATCAGCCGCTCAAACGTAATCACGTCACGTTGCAGCCGCACAAACACGCTGCTCATGCCGATACTGATCACGCGATCTGACAACACAGGCGAGATGTGGAAGTGCGACCCACTCATCCGAATCGTTCCACCTGGGCCGACAAACGGCAGGTAGATGAAGCGGATGATTTCTTCACCCTTGTAGCGGAACATGTACTTCATCAGGAATACGTGCGACTCGGCCACATCCAAGGTTCGCTTGTTGTTGCCTTTCTTTTTCGTTGCCTCGTTAAACTCTTCCAGTGGCGTACAAGGACGGCATCCCTCATACGTCAGGCCTTCCGGAAAATCCGCTGCTGCTGAACGGAATACGCGATCGATATAGCGCGCTGCTTCCCCATCTTGAGTCGAGCTTGCACTCATCTGGTAGGATGCGTAGCCGTTGCAGATATCCGAATTCAGTTTGGGTTGATTCGCGTCAATAACGCGACACAATTCTGCGTCCACTGGTTTTACTCCTTGGTTCGTTCGACTTAGTTCTCTTTGCTTGCACGCTTGGCAGCGTACTGGGCGGTCTTAAAACTCAACCACGCCACGCCTAAGGCACCGAGGATCGCTGGAACTTGTTTCATCCACTCGGCTGTTTCCTTTCGACGCTCAGTTGACGCCTTCATATCAAGCATTTGTCTCTCGTACTGATGCTTGACTCGGTCCAACTCCATCTTCGCTCTGAACTGCTCATCCGCATACGCGGCTTGCTGTCGCTCGAAGGCGGTCTGAAGACGCAACTGTTCAGCTTCCCAATTCTGCTGCTCGCGCTGATGGCGCAGCTTTTGCTCATTCAACTCATACCGCTCACGAGCCAATTCCGACTCGGCAGCCAGCATGGCTTCCTTACGCTTATGTTCCGCGTCACCACAATGTAGCGCCTCAGCGTAAGTTTTGTACAACTCCAGCAGACTGTCCGCTTCCTCGAACGTGTAGCGACGCCATCCCATCTGGCTGGGCAGCCGGGTATTCTCAAACGGCTTGTTCCGAATGACCCAGACGCCATTGTCCCGAGTGAAGTCCTGCGTGGCCTCGATTCGATACACCATCTTGTTACGGTTGATGAACCGATCGCCAAACTTACCCTCGTTATCCACAATCTGAATCAGCTCGCAGAACGCCTTGCTGTCGCCCAGTTTCTCCACATGGTTGAGTTGTGTGAGTGCGCGCCCCTCGGCACTGTACGGATGTGGCCCTGCGTCCTTGCCCTTAAAGACACTCACGACCACGTCATGCTCGTGATCATAAATCTCCCCACGATGCAAGTCCAGATCCGCCAGCTGGATATTCTCCTCCGTCCTTAGATACATGTAGTTCTCATGAAACGTGGGCTTATATGCGGTGAGTAACTCCCGCAGCCTACGAATCACCTGTGCTTCATTTTCCCGCTCCTGCTTGACAAAGTCCACAAACGCTTCATGCATGCTTCTGTGGATCTTCCAGTCGGTCATGATCACAAAGCTCGAACGATGGTAAGACTGTATCGAATCGAACTCATGACGCATGCCGTTTCTTTCGATGACGGTAAGTACCTTGCCCGTAAAATTCAAATACCGTCGGGTCTGACTGAACCTTTCACCACTCACCAGTTCCGCCACGGCTGCTGGCGTAATCTGATTGAGCTCAGGCTCGCCGAAGATGGCATCAGGGAGGAAGTGATCAAGTGACATAACGACATTCCTAAGAACACTTGCTGGTCGGGCATACGCACAAACCCAGCAAGACCTACTCTACTGCTCTTAAGAATGATATATCATCATTTTTTCATTGATTAAAAATTGACAGGCAGCGGCAATGAGATGTTGCCAAAGTAAGTTGACGGCATAGAGGCCTCTCCCGAGCCCGAAGACCCGAGAGAGGCCAAGCCCCAGTGATCAGTCCGTTTTCCAACATGGGAGAGCAGCGACTCTAGTGAGACGAGCCACTACGGATCACTCACTCCCCCATTCAGAATTACGGCAGCTGCGTCACCGTATCGAATTCAACCGGCACCTTGCTGTAGGCGATCTGGCTGATACCCGACACGTTGATCACACCCAGAACCGGCAGGTTCGTGATGTGCAGGAACGACGGCTGGACCGTCAGTTCCTTCGACTGTGCGCCGTTGCGGATCATCGGCAGGACGACCGTGACTTCCGGCTTCCATGCCATGTTACCGAAGTGCAGCGGATTCGGCGTACCGGCCTTGGCACTCGATTCGTCGCCGAAGGACATGACGATCTTGCCTGCCATTTCCTGGTTCAGCGTCGACACGATCTTGACGTCGAACTGACCGCCCAGCGTGCGCAGGTCGCCCGTCACCATCAGGTAACGTGCGATGTACGGATCCGTACCGATGATGACCGTCGGCACCGGGCCAACGCCACCAGCGAGTGCATCCGATGCTGCCTTGTAGCCCGACTGGACGTACAACGTGTACGCGATGTCGCGCAGGCAGTTGACGAGCGTGGCCTGGATGTCGGCAGCGCGCTGGTGAGCGCTCAGCGAGTCGGTCGACGAATCGATTTCCAGGTTCTTCTCGATGTAAGCCGGCTGAACGATGAAGCGCGACACGCCCAGGATTTCCGGGGTATCCGCAGCTGCGTTCGGCGTAGCCGTGGTGTTCAGTGCGCTCGTCGTTTCCGCGAGCAGGCTCTGAATGCGCAGGAGTTCATCGACAGCTGCATTCGACGTGCGAATGCGCGTTGCCGTGATCAGCGCGGCCAGGTCCGACGAATCGTTCGCGTCGCCGGTTTGCATCGGGCGCGGGATCGTGATCGGGGCCAGGAGAGGCACCGTGTAGACCTGGTTGTAGAAGTTCGTGTTCAGCAGCTGACCGCGTTGACGACGGTTCGAGTTCGTACGACGTGCGTCGAGATCGTAGCCGATCACGGTTGCGCCGGCGAACAGTGCTGCCAGGGTTTGACCCGGACCCGAGCTCAGACCCAGAGCGACGTCGCTCGAGTTCTTGATGCTGGTCACGCCAACGCTCGAAGCGTTGATTTCCGTGTCACCCAGTTCGAGGTTCACCGAACCGAACATGCTGAAGCCGAAACGTGCTTCGTAGTTGCCCGACACCAGCGGAGCCAGGATCGTCGATGCTGCGCCGTCGGCCAGAACCGTGTTGGCGTTGATCAGCAGCGTTTCCGTCTTGAACTGGAGGTTCATCTGACGGTAGACGTTCTGCACCGCGTAGTTGAACGTCGCCAGCGGCAGTTGCTGGGTGTTGAACTTCACGACTTCGGTCGTCGTGACGGCCGAGCCGCCCGTACCGGTCGTTTGCGTGAACTGCACGTACACAGCCGACAGCGCGAGTTGCGTGTCGATCGAATCGGTCACGTCCAGGATACCCGTTTCCAGCAACGCTTCCGTTTGCGAGATGCCGAGCAGGCTGAACTTCTGGCCGACTGCGAGCGGTGCCGTCGTGACTTGCGTGTTGTCCGTCAGCTGAACTGCATACGGAGCGACAGCGCTGTTGCCCACGAAGAAGTTCTGGCTTTCCGTGCGGTAGACCGGGACGATCTTCGTCTGGTCATTGCGCAGGATCGTCGGATCGATCACGGCTTGCACGATGTTGCGGCGGCCGAAGTTTTGCGACGGAGCACCGGAGATCGGGCGCTTCGGTTCGTTGTACACTTCGATCAGGCGGATCGACACCGTGTAACCAACCTGGTCAGGCGTCACCACGACGGTCGGGTAGAACGCTTCGCCGAATTCGTCTTGACGTGCAGCTTGCAGGTTGTACGCGACGGAGTACACCACCGCGTTCTTGTTTTCCTTCTCGTCGTACGCTTCGAGCGCGGGCTTGACGCGTTCGAACATGCGATCTTCGCCGCCCGGCACGATGAACTTCATCGACTCGGTCGAAACCTGGTCGTGACGAACCTTCGCGCCGAGGAAGCCGCCGATGTCACCCGTGAGGGCCATGGCTGCCAGACCAGCGTTGCGTTGAGCAACGGTCATGTCACCCATGCCGTGTTCTTGCAGGATGGTTTCCAGCGAGGCGTTGAGGCCTTCGAGGCTGTCGTTCAGTTCGCGCGCGAGCGACGAGTCGATCGACTCCATCGAGATCGCGGCTTGCGACATTTGGCGCGATGCGAAAGCCGCACCGCTGTGATTCATTTCCTGGCGCAGCGCGCCGACCAAGGTGTCGACCGGCGATGCGGTCGAATTGCCGATACGGCCCTTGTTTGCAAACAGAGCGGTCATGAGTGATCCCAACCTTTTAGTTAAAAGAAAGACTTACTACTGGGGCTTGTTGACCCTAAACCGTCAACTCTTTGCGAGCTAACAATTCAAGATAACGCTTGAACAGAGGGGTGTGAGCCACCTCATGGTACGCGTTGTACGCATACAATACTTTTAAGATATCCACAATGAGTGCCGCACGGTACCCATTTGCACCAGCCTCTTCCGTGAAAAAGCCAGGATGAATCACCACGCATGCTGCATCGTGAGTGGCGTCATATACATTAAAGGCTTTTTCGTGGTGCGGAAGGCGGTCGCACACAGCATTCTGCGAGAACAACCGGTAATGAACGTCATCCAAGTACTCCGGGCTCTTGGCCATCGGGATAATTGTTTGCGTCAAAAGTGTTTCCGAGTTATCGGCTTTGGCTGTTTCGAGCCACTTGGTTGCGAGCACGTTTCCGTGGACCTCAAAACCGGCAAGCTCCAGGAGGTAATCCTGAAGCGAGAGATATCCAATCAAATCATTGGTGTTAATAAAGCGCACCAGTTGATCGAAGTTCAACGCGTCGTTAAGACCGCAGTTGTGTCGCGAGAGGGCTTCCTGGACCCAGTACGGTACAAGGACTACCTTCTTGATCGGTCGGGCAGGTGTCATCATCGCTCCGAAGAAAGAACACGTGGTAAGAAAAAACACCCAGGAACATTCTTTGTCCTGGAAAAATCAGTCGTCACATTATTTATAACTAACCTAACATGAATGCGAATGTAAAGCTCCTCTTGGTAAAGTGTATTACCTTGCTGTACCGCGAGTCGCAGATGCGGGGTAGTCACGAGAACTCAAGCGCTTTGGTGCGCAGCATTCTCGGCTTGGTGAAAGACCCGCAGGTGCAGATGGGTCTTGACAATGAGCGCGACATCATCACCGGCCTGAAGAAGACCGCGATGACGATGTGTGAACAAACGCTTGACCACGAGTATGAACCCGTGGAGTTACTCCAGCAGCTGAAGGTGGATTGCAACACCGACGAAGCGCTGTTCTCCTCACTCGCGGATGGCATTGACAAAGAGCTAAGTGATAACAAGATCAAACGCACGGCTGTGAACCTGCGGCGCAGTTTGCATGACGTGCTCAAAGAAGAGAAGATTATCGAGATCGTGAACAACGCCTCGACCAAGCTTCGCTTTAAGCGCGGCGAGATCGTGAACATGAACCAGTACGTGGCGGAACTCGTCGGCGAGCTGGAGCCGTACCAAATGGATAACGACAAGCGCGATCCGGCGATTGTCTCGTCGGTCAACTTCGCCCACATCGACGAAGTCGTGAAGGTGTTCAAGGAAGTGCAGCGCGCCGAAGAAGGCGGCAGTGTTCTGAAGACACCCTGGCAAGGGATCAACCGCATGTTGCGTGGCGGCTATCGCCGCGGCCAGGAAACAGTCATTGGTGCCTTGCAGCATAACTTTAAGACAGGTTTCTCGCTTGGCACCTTTATTGGCGTAGCGCTCTTCAATGAGCCCGAGACCGCTTTCCCGGAAATCGTACCTTCCAGAAAGCCGCTTCTCTATCGTGTTAGCTTCGAAGATGATCTGGAATTGAACCTCCAGTACACCTACGAAGTCATCATGAACTACGACGGTCGTGCTGATGAGATCGTGGTGAAGACGAAGGAAGACTTCAAGGCGATGACGCAGGAGGAGAAGGACGAGTTCGTCATGATCATGTCGAAGTTCGTCGCCGAACGTCTGCGCGTCAATGGCTTCGAAGTGATCATGGAGCGGGTCAACCCCTCCGACTGGACCTACCGCCATCTGTGTAACCGCATGCTGGAGCTCGAAGCCGATGGCTACGAAATCTACATGTGCATGGCCGACTACCTGCCGATGCTGCCGACCACCGGTTGCGCACAGGGACCGACCGGTACCGACATGCAGGATATGTATCGTCGGGTTCGTAACTTCATGTCTGCTAAGAAGATCGCATTTGTCACGCCTCACCAGTTGTCCACCGACGCCAAGCAGATGATCCGTGATGGTAAAGCGGACTTCGTGCAGGAATTGCCCGGCAAGGGCTATTATCGGGGCTGCAAGCAGATCGACCAGGAAGTGGATCTGGAGATCTACATCCACATCGAGAAGGTCAATGGCGAGTCGTATTTGACCTGCCAGCGCGGCAAGCACCGCATCATCGGTCAGACGAATCCGAAGGACTTGTACACGGTTCTGAAGTTCGAGAAGTACGGGCTCCCCTTCGACGAAGGACGCAAAGATTTGTCGCGTCGCACAGTCGGTGGAGGTCCCGTGGGCAGCAAAGACGAGAAGCCGTTCTTCGATTTTTCCCCGGTGTAATTATGTGAACAGTAGTACTCGTTCATGGAATCGACTCCAGGTCACCCTGCACTCCTGGGGTGGCTTGGGTCGGTTCCGTTTGTATGCCGAGTACTTAACCAGACGCCAATTACTCCAGAGGAAGAGATGAGCGAAGAAATGGACCAGGTCGCTGTCGCCACACCCGCGCCGACCGAAGAAATGGAAGTGCAGATCGATCCTGCGATCCAGCAAGAAATCGTGGACTTCATCAGCGACCACGCGACAGTGATGGGAAGCTTGGCTCTTATCGAGGAGATCCATCGGGACCTGGCTACGGTAGACGGCATGAGCGTGGCGCTCGAGACCATGCACGAGAACATCGCCCTTGAAGGCATCGGTGAGACGCTCAAAGGGTACTGGCAGAAATTCCTGGCTTTTGTAAAGAAGATCTGGGAAAAGATCGTGGCGTTCTTCGAGCGACACTTCACAGTGCTGGGGCGACGCCGGCAACATATCGAGCAGCTGCTCAAATCGGTCAAGGCGATCGGCTCGAACCCGGGTGTCTATCAGAAGCTGGGTAACAACGAACCACCCATCGTGGTCTCGAAGGCGGCGACCGAGTACTTCATGTTTGATCACCTGCCGTGTGAAGACTATAGTGGTCTGCTCGCTGGTCTCGAAGGCACGCAAGCTGCGGTCAAGATGATCACGCAAGACTATGCTCAGTTTGTGGTGGGCCGAGCTGCACTTATCGACAAAGGCATTCGAGCAGCCAAGGCAGATAACGCCCAAGGCATTCTCGTGCACGTGACGCAAGAGCTGACCCAGAACCCGTTTCATGCGAAGGGCGAGCTCATGGGTAATGTGGCTGTCAGTTACGGCGAGGCGGAGGAAGGCAGTCACGAAGAAAACAATCTTGACACCTTGCGCCTGATGCTTACCCAGCGTCAAAAAGCGCCGAGCACGATCGAGTTTACGCCCATGAAGATCCAGGAGATGGTCCAGATCTTCGGCGTGATGAACAACATCCTCGATATCCTGGACACGTTCAAGAACGGCGAGTACAAGACCATCGTCTCGAACGCGAAGGTGATGCTCAACAATACCGACCAGTTCGTCAAGAACGTGAGCGGCCTGTCGGTGTCGGATGCGATCGATGCGGGTGAGCGCGCCGTTGGCCACTTGAAGACGTATCAGGACATCATGGCGCTGAATAAGCACTACCTGAACTGGATTAAAGCTCCGACCATGGAAGCCATCCGTTATGTGACCAACGCGTTCTTTTTCATCGGCATGGAGATGGATCAGAACGTTAGTCTCTACCACGCGGACGGGGCAATCAATATCTTTACCGTCATGGGCGGCGCCTTTAAATAAGATGAGTCCAACATGAAATCCATTCTTTTGCAAGCCTCCCTCCGCTGGTCATTGGGTCTGGAGGAAATTGTCAATGGTCGTCAGGTCGCGACCCTGACTCTCGATGACCCGGTGCTGGCCGCCTATGGTGGCGCCTGCGCTATGAAGTACGAGCCACGCGCGGCTGAGCACGTCAAGCGTTACCTCGAAACGCACGATGGTAAGACAGCAGACGAGCAGCAGACGAACAACCCGTCGCTGCTCAAGGACCTGCATAAGCTCGCAACACTCCAGGCACCCACGTTCCTCATCATGATGAGCACCGAGCTGCGCTCACGTCTTACGCAGGAACAGTACGAGGCCGTGATGGAGCATGAGCGCGGTCACGTGCACCACGGTCACAACGAAGAAGCGCCAGATGGCACGCATGAGCAGTTCATTCGGCGTGAGAAGGAAGCCGACGCGTACGCGGCAAGTAAGACGAGCGCGCAAGCGATGATCGAGGGTCTTGAAATCGCGTTGAAGTTTGGCGCTGAGCAACAGACCTTGTGGGCAAGCGGGATGACAAGTCCATTCATCCGTAAGCTCTATGAGCAAGACGCCATCGACAGGAAGACTCTGAAACAAGTGCTGATCCAAAACCGGACAGCCCACATCGAGCGCTTTCACGAGTTGCAGCGTTTGATCAAAGAAAAAAATAAGGCGGCATAAGCGCGTGCAGGGGTTTCCCCCTGCACGCTAGTCTTACTTGGTCTTTTTCTTCAAACGGTTGAGTTGCTCGAGTTGCTCTTTGCTGGGGTTGACAAAAACGTTCGGACGATTCTTGTCAGGCAGTGGATCGTAGTCCGGACGAAACCCCTTCGATTTCATATGCTGGAAGAGCTTCTCCAGCAGGAACTGTTTTAGTGACATGATGACCTCGGGTTGGTTGACTATTAAGATGATGTATGTTTAAAAAGAGATAGACTATGTTCGCGGCGTTGCGTCGAGTCCTCGGCTTGGTCGAGGTCCAGGAGAGCGGAGACACGATCCGCATCACTGGCATTCCCGGCGACAGCGTAATGAAGACGATCTTCGAGGTGTGGGGCACCAACAAGATCGCGGAGAGCATGTTCTCCAAAATTACGCCGTCGGAAGTAGAATTCAATCGTTTCTTTGCCGTTGACATTGCCTACGCGTTCACACGCATCATCAATGAAAAACGCAAGAACGCCCCCATCCGCGCCCTCCGGAAGATCGTAGGGTTGATGTACGAACACACGTGGCTTAAAGACACGTTGGTGAAGCATCCTGACATCTTGGATCGCTCCCAGTTGAATCAGCTGAAGTGGGGCCCGATGGAGCACCAGGACGGCTTCTTCGATTGGTTCAACGAAATGATCACGCGCTTTAAGTTACGAGGCGCATTGCTAGGTGCGGGACCGGGCACCGGCAAGACCTTCATGGGTCTGTCCCTGTCACTGATGCTGCATGCTGACGTGACCATCATCGTCTGTCCGCCGCGCGCGGTAAAGAAGGTGTGGGAAGACACGATCATCGATCAGTTCAAGCGCCCGGCACCCTACTGGCACTCCCAGATGGGCACGCCTCCCCCACGGGGCAAGAAGTACTACATCATCCACTACGACTACTTGCCGAAGTTCATGGAGTTCGTCAAACAGAACCGCTGGTCGCGACCGGTGATCCTGCTCGATGAATCCCACGGGATGAATGAAATGGAGGCGTTGCGCACGCAGCTCTTTATCGAGCTCTGTCGCATCACGAACTGCCAGTATGTACTCTGGGAGTCCGGCACCCCTGTGAAGGCCCTAGGCGGCGAAATGGCGCCTTTGTTCAGCACGATTGATCCGATGTTCGATGCGGACGCACAAGCCCGTTTCAAGGCGATCTACGGCAAGAACAGTTCACGCGCCAATGACATCCTCTCACATCGTCTGGGCAAGGTCACCTACAAGGTCGATAGTAACTCAGTGGTAACAGTCGGTGTCGAGCATCACAAGGTGAAAGTACAGATTCCCAATGGCGAGCAGTACACCTTGGAATCGATCCGCACCGAGATGCGTAAATTCATCGAAGAGCGGGTGGCGCACTACCAGGGCAACATGCGGATGTACGAGCGTATGTACGACCAAGCCATCGATCAGTTTGAACGCACGCTCGTGACCTCCGAGCAGCGCGCCGCCTTCAAGACATACCTGAACTACATGAAGCAAATCCGCCGGGGCTATGACCCGAAGTTGCACAGCGAGATGGCGACATGGTGCAACAAGTACGAACAGAAGGTGATCCTGCCAGCACTGCCTAAGCAGCTGAAGGAAAACCTCAAGCAATCGAAGTCTGTGGTCAAGTACTACAAGCTGAAGGTGCAGGGCGAAGCGCTGGGCAATGTGCTGGGTCGCAAGCGCGGCCAGTGTATCGCGGACATGGTGCCGCACATGGGACTGGAGAACATCATCGATAACGCGTTGAAGAAGACGCTTATCTTTACCAGCTATGTGGGCGCAGTGGATGCAGCAGGGGATTACTTAAAGGCACGCGGATACAGTCCGTTGCGGGTCTATGGGGAAACCAACAACGAACTCGCCGGGATGGTGAACGAGTTCAAGAACTCGGAGGATGCGAACCCGATGATTGCGACCTATCAGTCGCTCTCCTCAGCGGTGCCACTTGTGATGGCGAATGTGGAGATCATGATGAACTCCCCGTTTCGCTCCTTTGAGTACGACCAAGCGGTTGCACGCGTGAAACGTCTGGGGCAAGATGAAGACGTGGACATCTACGACGTGGTGCTTGATACGGGCGACAAGATTAACATCTCGAGTCGCACGATTGACATCATGAACTGGTCACGCGAGCAGGTCAATGAGATCATGGGCTTTGAGAATTCGCCGCTGGTCGGTTCCATCTCGAGAGAGAGTTACATGACCATGGATCCGGAGCTGAACACAGCTGGCGAGACACCGATGGACATGAGTCCTATCCTCATGGAAGAGTTCCAAGAGAGCATGATCACGAATGGTTATGCAGCCGAAGGCTTCCAAGTTGAGCCAGAGCCGAAGTGGGCACAGTGGGCTACTTTGTAAATCATTTGATGATTAGCTGTATCATCTAACAGTTTCCTCTTTATCCGTGAAACAGGAAGGTAAAGGACAATGAAAGACCTGAATACCCTTATCCACATGGCGGCGTTTGGTACCCGCGGCCTCACCCTCGAGAACCTGGACGATGACCTGCCTGACGGTGGGGATTCGGATCTGGGAAGCTACGCCGAAACCGCAGACGCCCATGGCGCCTACGGGGACGAGCTGAATCTCGCGGCAGAAGCCATTCGCGATTACGCCATTCAGCTGGAAGAGCTAGTCGAATCGAAGCAACTCAATGCCATCACGCTGAGCCTTATTCGTGATGCGGCGCAACGACGCGCGGAAAGCGTGGGTTACGAGATCAACCTGCCGGCGATGGAAAGCGTGGAAACGCAATCGATCGAAGCGCAAGCGGAAATCGCACTCGAAGGTTTCCGCAACGTGATCCTGAATATCTTCCAGGACTACGTGCTGCACTTCAAGCATCACAAGGATGTGATCGGCGACTTCTTCCGCTCGACCTCGAGCATTCTCGTGAAGTACGAGAAGAAGACGGTGCAGAACAAGGCCGAGTACAACTCGAAGAAAAGCCAGATCGGCAATCAGGAAATCCGCGTGGCCTTCACGGGTCTGGATTACTTCCTGGCCACCGAGAAGTCGAACGAGACGGCCAAGTTCAGCGACTTCCAGGGTATGTTGCGCACGGACCGCGCGGTCTCCTCGTTCGTACTCAAGGAATACCCGAAGCGCGTGCTCGCTGAAATCGAAGCAGTGGCTCGTCTGCTGCGCGGTGCGAACCTGAAGACTGATGCGGACGTCGCACGTCTGGCACGTGAAATCGAAAAGCTGAAGTCGCCGGTCGAGCTCTTCGACGAAAAGCTGCTGAACACGGAAATGTTTGGTGGCACGAAGTTCGTGATCGCCAAGCGCGGCGACAAGCATCGCACGCAGGGCAGTGGTGAAGGCGCTTTTGCACGCCTGGCCGCGATGGCTAGCAGCAGCCTGGTGACCACTCAGGGTAATGGTCACATGAAGTTCGGCCGCGCACTGCTCGCGGGTCTTCAGTCGAAGGGTGGTCGCTATGTGATGAAGAAGGTTGCCACAACCGTAGCAGGTGCCGCTGGTGCCGCAGTCGTCGCCCCGATGGTCGCCTCGACCACGACTCATGCGATCACGGCGGCTCGCGCCATCTACTCCGGCGTAGGTGACGAGAAGGGCAACTTCATGCTCATGGGTAGCGACATCTCGCGTGTGCTGGATGCCGCTGAAAGCTACATCGGTGACGTACGATACTACATGTCGACCGAACGCGACGTGGCTCGCGCCATCGATGCGATCGAAGAAGCTGTGAAACAGCTCGAAGCCAAGGGTCAGGCTGAATCGAAGGCTGACGACGCACAAGAGCACCAGATGGATTCGGTGCGCGCGTACGAACAAGTCCTCGCCTTCTCGCGTGTGCTCCTGCGCGCCATGCAAACGCCGGCGAGCTCGGAAGTCGCTCGCGCCCTGCGTGCAAGCAAGTACCTGAACTACCTGGCTCTGCGTGCGATCTACAACGCGAAGAGCGGCGCCATGGAAGGCTACGACGAAGACGCGCAGGAGAACATCCGCAAGATGGATGACGCGATCAGCGCACATCACGAGCACTACCATAAGCAGATGGTAGAGCACGCAGATAATCCGAAGAAGATGGAGGAACTGCATCGGGATAAGGCGAACGGAGAAAGTCAGATTCGTCAGAAGTTCATGCAGTCCCATCCGAAGCCTGCAACCGAAAGCGCGCAGGAAACGCCGGCTGCGTGTGACGGCGATGCTGGTGAGCAAGCAGTCGACCCGAGCAAGGTGGAAGGCGCTGACGCATCGGAACCGGTGACGGAAACGCCGCCTGTGGAAGGCACGGTCGCCACGGAAGGTCGTACGGCCAAGGATCCGACGAGCGAAGGCAAAATCACCGGCACCGGCAAGAGCCAAGTTGGTAAGATGGTCGCCTGTAACTTCGCCGAAGGTCCGGAAGTCGTGAAGGTAGTGGAAATGCACTTCCACGAAGGCAAGACCACGTACCTCGCCCAGAAGCCGGGCAAGGGTGAGTTCATCGTCGGCCAAGCCTCGGGCGAACAAGCCGAGCACGGTTGCTACATGCACTGCCAGGAAGTGTTGCAGGGCGTGCAGGACGACGCTCAAGCGAAGGAAGTCTTCGGCAAGAAGGTCAAGGCCATTCCTGCCATGAAGAAGGAACCCAAGAGCGACAAGCAGCACGCCACGGCAGTCCAAGGCAATGCCACCACCGAAGGCATCGCTGAAGCTTGGGCCGCGGCTCTCGAAGCACTCTACGTCAAGAACACGGCGGCCCCGAGCTTCAAGGCCGGCCAGGAAGTGACGGTCAGTGTCCATGCAGTGGAAGATGGTCACAAGCACATGGGCACCGAGAAGGGTACGATCCTCGCATGCGGCGAAGGCCGTCACGATGATCACTACCTGGTGAAGCTTTCGACGGGCGAGCTCTGCGTCTGCGGTCTGGGTGACGCGGAGGACAAGGCGGACCTGGTCGGCATCCACGAATCGCGCATCGGCAACCTCGACGAGGAAAATGAAGCGAAGGTCGTCAAGATGTTCCAGGCGAACCACAAGTAAGTAATTAGGTCCAATCGACCATGGAGGGCTTCGGCCCTCCTTTTATTTTGTTAGGTGACAAGGAAATGGATTACACAGTCCGCAAAGTCGAGGTCGACCTGATTGCTCTGGAGGGGCATCTGGCATCACTGGATGCCGTGCGTGCAGAGCTCGGGGAGCGCAAGATCACACAGGGCCTGGCTCTGGAATGTGACGCACTGATGCATAACTACCGTGGCCAACAAGGTAGCCTGATCAGCTTGCGTTACAATCACAACGCCACGAGCCGTGACTACACCGTCGCCCTCGAAGGCATCATCAGTACGGTGTGGGAACACATCAAGATGATCTTCGCCAAGATCGTCGAGTACGTGAAGAAGTTCTGGGCCTGGATCACCGCCAAGAGCAATCAGAACACGCCTCAGAAGGCTGAACAAGCCGAGCAAAGCTCTGAAGAGTTCCGGGATGTGTGGGACGAGATCATGAGCAAGTACACGAACATGGATGCCTCGGTCACGACGTATGACGCAGAGGGTAAAGCGACGACCAAGAGCTATAAGGACGGTGCGCCGATTTCGACCACTGAGAAGCAGACCGAGGCGACGCGTGGAGAAAGTGCACCGCAGGATCCTCATGAGGCGCATAAGAACTTCAAACACATCGATCAACTCGATGTGAAGTATGGCAAAGACTCGAATCTGCTGAAGGGCGATAACGACGCGACTAACCCCGACGCGCCGCCCGAGAAGACGTCGCATTCGTTTCGCAACGGCAAGTGGGTGGAGGACGCGAAGCCGGCTGGCAGCAAGTCCGATCCATTCAAGGAGATGACGGCCGAGGTGAACAAGACTAACCAGAACGTTGCCGAGCACGTGAAGAACGCGCATGCGGTCAACGACATTCTGAATGGTCTGAATCCGTCGAGTCAGGATGACAAGTTGGTGCAGGCCACGGGCGAGTACGCTCACGCCTCCGGCAAAGAAGCCAAAGAGCTTCACGAGCATACCCAGACGCTCAACAAGCCGCATGACGCAGTCAAGCCGCTGGACATCCAGAAGTTCAAGTCCGAGCTGCCGGGAGCGAAGACGTCCATCAAGGTTACACCGACAGGGAAAACTGGTAACCCTGGTGTTGATGCTGCAACACACCGCACCCGCGATACAATGCGTGAAGTCGACGAGCAGAACAAGAAAGTCAACGACCTGCTGAAGGATCATCCGTCGCAAAATGGCGATGTGACAATGCAGAGGGCCGGTGAGCATCTGCTTCAGAAGTTGGAGAGTGATCTCGCGGATACTGAAGGGAAGATTGCTTCGATTCAAAGCGAAATCGACGGGGCTAAGAAGGCTGGCCAAACGGGTGATGCGATTAGCAAACTGGAATCCAAGAAGAAATGGTACCAGGAATCCGCCGACATCCAGAAGGATAGCGTTGAGAAGTTCCGCAAGCAGATTGAGGCGCACCACAGCAAACCGGCAACCGAAGGCATTTCACTGGAAGACGCAGGGATGCGTGCTCAGAAACCTGCTGAAATCTTCAACACGGTGGCGCTTAGCATGAAGAGCCAGTTCCTCTCGGGTCTGCCACGCCCGGAGACGCTGATCCTCTTCTCGCCGAACTACGCCGCGGAGTTGGAGAAGCTCGCTCGTGAGTTTGCTCGCCTGAAACCGATTGACGCGTTGATGAAGCGCTACACCGCAATCGACCAATGGTTGGGTAAGGCTATGGGTGAAGCTGCGACGATCGACGCCATCAAGGACATCAATGAGTATCGTCCGCGTCTGGAAGACTTCCGTAAGAGCTTTGAAGCGGAAGTGAATCACATCCATGAAACACCGGATGATGCGGAGTTGCTCGCAGGCGACATCACCCGTTTCTATGCCTCGCGAGAAGATCATGGCAGTAATGCCTTCGCGATCGAAACGCCGCAAACGGGTGACCAGCTGATGCATGTGGCGAGAGTCACCGATACGACGTTCCGTGCGGTCCGAGCGGTGACGGCTGAGATCAAGGATGCCGGCGCTGAACTCAAGCGCTTGGAGAACCTGTTCGAAAGTCTGAGCACGAAGATCAATACGGCGTCTGCTGGCGGTACAGGCAACACCGGTGCACGGGATTTCGTGGCGCATACCCTGCAAAGCGAAGTCCGGTTGGTGTCGTCCAAGGTGCGTTCAATCGTCCAAGGTCTGGGCGTCTTCACCAACTACTACAGCGATGCTCACCGGGCAGTCTCGCGTTACCAGAAGTTTGTGATCAAGGTTGTGGAAGCAGCCCTGCACGAAATGAAGGGTGACCACGAGTTCCAGGAAGAGCAGATCCGTAGTCTCTTGGCTAAGCTGCGCGACGCGAACAACGCATTCGATCGCATCAAGTAAGGCCAAAAAAAGAAGACAGCATAGAGCCCCGGGTTTCCCCGGGGCCTTATGCCGCTAACTTACTTAGTTAAAGCCGAGTCCTGCTTTACCGTTCGAGATGAAGATCTTCTTGCGCGGCTTACGCAGTGCTTCAGCCAGCGAGACGTCCTTCGTGGGGAGTTCCTCGAAGTTCGGCAAACCACCTGCGGCACGAGCCAACACGGCTTCCGACGGCGTGAGCAGTCGGCAGTCGATGACCGCGTAGCAGCGGCCCGGACGCATCAGTGCTTCGTCGATGTCGCGGTTGTTCGCGAGGTTGGTCGTGAAGATGATCTTGCGAGTGTGGTTCGAGCCGATACCATCGGTTTCGTTCAACAGCTCCGCCATCTTCTGGTTGCCCTGCGAGCGCGGCGTGAGCAGCAGATCCGCATCTTCCACGACGATGATCGGCACACGGGGCTCTTCCGCTTCTTCCTCCACTTCAGCCAGCGGCTGGGCGAAGAGGAACTCACGCTCCTTCACCAGCTGTTCCTTGAACAGATCGCTGCGCGCTTTAGCAGCCGTGCCTGCGATCTTGGCCATGTACTCGTCGCTCGACTGGAAGACAAAGTTGATGAAGCCCTTGTCTGCAATTGCATCAGCACGCTTGGCGTAGATCGGCAGGAGGCTGAGTGCCTCGATGCCGGCCGCAACCAGCGAGCTCTTGCCCGTACCCGGATTGCCCTTGAGGATCAGCACCGATTCGTCCGATTCGATGAAGTCACGCAGGAGCGCTTCGATACCGCCGTCCAGGTACGGGTAGAACTCAGGTTGAGCCACGCGTGGGTTGTCGATGGTCCCCCTGATGAGTTGCAGGCCACCACCCATGCCACCTAAGCTCATGCCGATGACCACTTCTGCGAAGATGGTTTTCTTTTCCGACTTGGCGTCGACCTTGACGTGTTTCTTCATCAGTTCACGGAATTCGAGCGCCAGGTGTTCAGCACCATAGAACTCGAATGCGACGTTGGTGGTGGTGTTACGCGAGATGTCCAGCAGCGCGATGGGGCGGTTGGATTCGTCGAGCAGCAGGAACACGCCTCGGCCGCGCCGCACGAAACCGTTGTCTTCGATGTACTTGAAGACCCAGGCATCGCTCTCGAAGTAGTGGGTGGTGTTGAGGAGCTGGTTGGTGACGGGCACAAACGGGACGTTCAATGCAGTGCAGAATGCCTTCACCATGCCGGCGTCTGCACATTTGTCGAACGACTTCTCGAAGCCTTCGCTGTTCGTCCAGGAGAAGAGTGCTTCGCCGAACGAATGGAAGTGGGAGTTCAGCGGCTTGATCGCGTTGTCGATTTCGCCTTCCGCACGCAGTTCGTCATGTTGGTTACCGTTCACAGCGCGCAGGTTGGAGTTCTTCATGATGACTTGTTTCCTTGGTTTAAGTTGGTTATTGATCAGGCTATCTGATCACATGCAGGATATATGGCTAAAATCTGTTTCGATGAACCCCGTCAGGCTGCCTTCTTTTCCCGCTTACCGCGGATCTGGTAGATGCGCTGATTGGAGATTTCGAAGATCTGCTCGAGCTCCGACACCTTCAGGTTGCTCTCGCGGATGTACGCGTCACGCAGAGCGATCATGAGCGAGGTCATTTCAGCCAACCACTTCGCTTCGGCAGCGTTGGGCAAGTACTTCTTGTTGCCCGCACTCATGCGCTTTTCGAAGTCTTCAATGATCAGCTTGGTCTTGCCGAATGCTTCCAGGATCTTGATGGCATTGTTCACGACGATCTCCTTAGTGAAGCGTTGATTTTTCGGCAGGCCCGGGGTTGTGAATCGGGTGGTGGAAGTTGATCGTGTCCGACACCGTCACACCCGGACGGTCTTGGAAGGATACTTCCATCGTGAAGGTGATGCGAATTGCCTTGAGCATGCGCAGACCTTCGAGAAGGGCACGCAACGAGACATTCGGCTTAGCCAGCGTCGCACGCATGGAAGCACGTGCATCGCTTTGTTGCTTGGCCGTGAGCTTGGGATGCGCCACATGACCTGCCAGGCGTTCGTTGAACTCTTCGGTCGTGATGTGCGTCTCGCGCAACACCCGGCGCCAGAGTCGGGCGAGAATGAACGAGGAGACAGTAATCTTCTCCGGCCCTTCCCGGATCGCATCTTGTATTTTCAGCATGCTGGTTCCTTGGTTGGTTGTAGGTGGTTATGACTTACGCGTCCTGCATGTCGAACAGCTTGGCGATCAGTCCGTCTTCGATGCCCAGCACCACGTTGAACTGCGCCATGTGCTCGCGGCGCTCTTCCTTGGCGAGCGCTTGATACTCGGGAGTGTCCGGGTGAACGACGATGGTGAGTACCTTCGACACGGTAATCTCGCCATTGGTCATCGTCTTGATCAGATCTTCGGCGGGGTTGTCGTAGATGATCGCATTGATGGCCATGGTCCCCGTCGAGTTCGCCTTGAGCGTCTCGCTGATCCACTTGGTGAGCTCGAACTTCACATCCGCGTTGGCACCGTGCTCGTCGATGTAGGCGAGGACTGCTTCGACACCGTTGGCATCGAGGGTTTTGTTTTGCTGGACTTCAGACATCATGTTCCTTGGTTTGGAGTTGGTTATGCTGCGCACTGCAAGCGCAGTTCTTTGAGTGCCTTCTCTTCCGGGCGCTGGCTGTACAGGAAGGAGAACATATCGGCGGCGACTTCATCAAGCAGTTCCACATCGAGCATGTTACGATCCTTCTCGTGCTTGAAGGAAGAAACCGTCTTGGTCGAGATCATGGTGGAGATCTCACGATCCGCGCTATCCTTCAGCTCCACGAAGAAAGAATACTGAAAGCCGCTGTCACCAGCGACAAAGTGCACCTCGCGCGTTTGCTCGACGGGATCCAGCGCGTTCAAGCGTCCCGACATGTAGCGTGAGCTTTTCTTAACGACGGTCGCCCCCGTCGAAGTCCTGAACGAGAATTCCACCGAGTTCGCGAACGGGATGTAACGCCCGCTTGCCGACTTACCGC
>OULI01000012.1_pt1 | contig 22072 bp, 22 predicted proteins | sample 1690721 | NCBI WGS metagenome assembly OULI01 (sample SAMEA3914788, study PRJEB12502) | metagenome | biome: forest; material: soil | place: Canada | collected 2011-07-03 | depth 0.1 m | reverse complement strand
GTTTAATGGTGTAGTTAGGGTAAGCGGGGGCCTACGGGTTCCTCGCTTACCTTTTTTATTTTGCGAGAGACAACAAGGAGTCTGTGCTATGAGCACACCGGCTGCCGGAAACTTAACGAACAATGTGAATCTGACCCCGTCTTGGGTCAAGCAGTCCTTTCTTTTGCGCTCGCAGGACCTGGAAGTAATCGACCAACAGAATCGGTTCTTCACGAGTGCATCCCTCAAATACACGGATACCACACCCGGTGGTAACCATGCCATCAATCCGCCGCCTCAGTTCACGCGTTTCGCGGACCCGAAGTCGAGCAGCCGCTTTGCGGGTAGTAAAGGTCTTGGGATCTACTACTCGGAAGCCATTGATGATCATAGTCAGCTCATCCACATGAGCTTTGGCGTTCCCGAGTTTAACTCGATGACGCAGTTCTTTACGAACTTCTATAACACAGGCGCCGCCACGCTGGCTCGCACGGGTCGTGATCCGAACGGGATTATGTACATGATCGGGCGCGCCGCTTATGCGGTGGTAGCGGTGGCCTTCTGGCCGTTGGCTGCGATTCACTTAGCTGGGATGGCATTGCGCTTCCTGAGTGAAAAGCCCTCGACCAAGTACTACTACCTCAAGCGCACGATGCCGGTGTACTGGCAGGTGGTGACCACCATCATCAACCAGATCGCTGTCAACAAGGGGATCATCCAGCGTCAGATCTCGAGTCCTGCGACGACGGGTGTGGATCCGATCAATGATGCTACCGGTGGGGATCCGAACTACAACGCAGGTAACGATCTGTCCAACTCGTATCAGTTTGATGCGGGTGGTATTCAGGCGATGAACAACCTGGCCATGCAGATGCAGTTGCCAGACGTCTTCATGCCCGGCGGCGGTATTGACGTCTACGCGATGGCGAACCGGGCTAAGCGCCTGGAGCAACAACAGATCAAGCAGTACTACCAAGCGTTGAACGATACGCAAGGCTCGCTCGATCTGGGCACGACCATCCAGCAGATCTTCAGTCCGACCAATATGCTCACGGATACGACGAAGATCAACTTCCTCCAGTATCTGGATAAGTGGCGCCAGACACCGGCAGGCTTAGCCTCCTCGTCGGAAACGGCGATTGCAGGTGATGCGAACAACGACAGCACCACAGAAGGCATTGACCCGAGTCAGGCAAACGCTACGCAACTCGGTACTTTCTTCCAAGCTGAACTGGACGATGGTGGTGCGTACGTCACGTTCCGGGTGAATGCTACCGGTGCAGTTACTGATACGTTCTCGAACAGTGCAGCCGATTCGGAACTCGCTAACCAGATCAACAGCATGTCGAGTCAGTCGCGCTCCACACGTTTCGATTTGGAAGACGGGGACATCTCGGACGGCGGCATTGCTAAGGTAGCTGGTCACTTGGCGAAGGGTCTTTCGGACATCGTCTCGGGTTTTGCCGCAGGCTTTGGTTTGTCGGGCATTGCAGCGCTGGGCGGTTCCGCATTCGTGGACATCCCGAAGCACTGGCAGGCAGCCACTGCTAACCTGTCGCGCTCAACATACACCATGAATTTGGTGTGTCCGTACGGTAACCCGATCTCGCAGTTGATGACGCTCTACGTGCCAGTGGCGATGTTGATTGCTGGCACACTGCCCCTGGCTACAGGTCAGCAGTCGTATACGTCACCCTTCATCTGTGAACTCTACGACCGGGGTCGTTGCCAGATTCGTCTGGGCATGATCGATTCGCTCTCGGTCACACGGGGCACAAGCAACCTGGCGTTTGATGAAAACGGCAATGCGTTGGCTATTGACGTGACCTTTACGGTGCTCGATCTGTCGAACCTCGTCTACCTGCCCATCTCGCAAGGCATGACCAGCGCCGCTTCATCGCTACTCGCCTCGATTGGTGTTGCAGGGGGTGAGGCCGCAGGTGTGTTGAACTACGTCTCGGGTTCGGGTACGAGTCTGGCCAGTGACGTGACCAACCAAGCTGCGGACAGTGGCTCAGCTGCTGCCGATGTGGGCGCAGTGCCTGATGGGATCTCCAACCTGGTGACCAGTCTTAACGGTCTCTTCGATGGCGACAACCCCTTCTCGGACTACATGGCCGTGTTGGGTGGTCTGGGTCTGGCTGATCAGATCTACGTGCTTCGGCGCTTCAAGTTGAACCTGACCATGCAGATGGCTCAGTGGCGCAGCTGGCGCTCGCCGGCTCGCTACGCAAGTGTGATGGGTGACGTGCTGCCCGCTCGCTTGATCAAGGGCTTCTTCGCTGGCGTGGAAAACAACTAAAAAAGAAGGACGCGGCATAAAGGCCCGGCGCGAGCCGGGCTAATATGCCGTCAGGTCAATTACCCTGAGCAACACCCACGAGTTCCTGGAAGAGCGCATCGTTCGGATCGCTATTCGACCAGTTCACGGCTGTGTTAGACGTAGTGGAGCCAGTTCCGTTCGTCGACTGATACGTCGCCGGATTCGGTTGGGCTGCCACGCGATCATGAGGAGGCGGTGTGTCGTCAAACACAATCGCTCCACTGTTGTATCCGGCTGCGGCTTCCGCATTCGCCTGGACTGACGAGATGGAGCCATCGGCACGCGTACCCAGCTGTGTACTCGGGTTATACGTCCCTAGACTACCACTGCCTGGCTGCACAGCGGTCGTACTGGTTGCTGCACTGACCGCAGCGCCTGCTCCCGTTTGTAACTGGGTGGGCTCCACGGGCTGCTGCGTCGAACGCAGTGCGGGGTCAACGTACGTGCTCGGGTACATGTCAGCGAGCTGCTGGTTCGGATCCACCTGCGGATACACGCTAGCAAGCGCGTAGAAGGGCGTGGTGGTGTCCGTAGGCGGCACGCTAGGGTTTGTCTGTGCCGATGCATAAACGCCTGCTGCAAGCGCACTATTGAAGTCATCGGTCCCACCTTGCAAGCTAGTCAGATCAATCGTGGACGAACCATCCGAATCCCCTACACGACTGGCGATGTTCCAACCGGGGTTCGCCTGGTTGTAACAATCCTGAATCGCAGTCCAGTTGCTGGCATCCTGATTGGGCATGCCCTGACCGACACTGGCTCCCGTGCCTGTGCTGCTATAGCTCGTGGTGAAGTCCGAGGTGAAGTTCGGATTCACAGCCGAGATACCTTGAGGACCAGCTGCGGCGGTCAACGATTGCAGACTCGTCAAGTCGCTCGCTACCACCAGATTGGGCATCGTCTGTTGGATGATCCCATTGAGCACGTACGGATTAGTGATCGTGCGAGTCATCGCAGCAAAGGCGCCCGGGACACCATACCTAGCAGCTGAGTTAATGACGCCGACTGCCATGCCAATCAAGGCCTGGTTATCCACCATCATGAATTCAGCAGAACCCGCAAACGAGTTGATGATACTACCCAGTCCTGCGATATCTGACACCGCCCCGTTCGCGATGGTACTCACTACACCACCGACGGTTGCCTCAACCGAACCCAAGACTTGACCAGCTGCACCAATCGCTGCTTGCAGCCCGCTAGAGAGGCCGTTGAAGGCTGCGGTCACCGTACCACCCACAGCACCCACGAGCGTGTTGGAGGCCGTTAGAAGCCGTGCAATGGCGTTCTGTGGATTGAGTAGCAGCTGACCGTTCGCGATTCCTTCCACTACTGGCAAAAGCTGAGCAGCTGCCGCGCCCGCGCGCAGCATCCCGATCAAATCAACGTCATACTGCGCAGCCAACGAGGCGATCGAATTGACAATACCAGAAGCGGTGCCGCTGAAGACGTCAACGGTGATGAGGGCATCATTCGGACCGGTGACAAAACTGGGTGGTGCTAAAACGTTCGACCCCATTGTCTATCCTTAATGACAAAAAAAAGAGAGGGCAGCTGCCCTCTCCAGTTTCGTACTTGCTTGTTAATTAACGCGGACGGAACCACTCTTCCGCACGCTGGCTGAAGTCCACGATCTTCTGTTGCTCCACTCGTTCGCCAGCTTTCATAGCCCGACGAATCTCCTCGAACATGGAGCACAACCAAAGCGCGTGTCCCGGCGAGATGCGAACTTGCTCCGGACCGTACAGGTAGTAATACTCAAACGGCAGGCTCGACGCGACCATCAACTCCTTCAAGCCAACCGTCTGCTCAATCTTGCAGAAGTTCGCTTCCTTGATGATCTGGATGAAGTTAGGACGCTTCACCGTACGCTTCGTTTTCGCGTACGCCTTCGCCTTGCCGCCAGTCATCGACCGGAATGCATCATCCGGGTCTTCCGACTTGATGTAGTGCCAGAAACCCTCCAACGTTTTGAAGTGCCCGTAGATCGGATGGATGAACGGCGTAAACGCGAAGTGAGTCAGTTGACGACCAAGCTCGGTCGCTCCCGTCGAGGAGATATTGATGTGCGTCCTACCATCGTCGTTAGGGCTAGCCTGCGGGCGAGGAGTCAGTAAGGCCGGGAGTTTCTCAGTCGTGATGCTCATGATTGCTAACCTGTTGTTGTGTGTCGGCCAGGTACTGATCGTAGGTGCGCTTTCCTAAATAGCTCCCCGCGAAGTCCTCTGTCCCGGCTTCAAATCCTGGAGAGGGCTGTTCCGACACCTCCCAGGGTGGTACAATGATTTTCGATACATCCTGCTGTTCAAACGGTTCTGAAAACGGATTGCACAACTCATAGATGAGACCGCGAACATGCGCATCATCTTCTAGCTCCGTGTAAATCGGAAGCTCGATCGGTGCCGTTTCTTGCAGATGCTTCATGGCAGCCAGCGCGAGCATGCTCGGCTCTTGACGGATTTGCTGGATGAAGTTCGGACGCACAGGCGTGGGTGCCGGCATTCCGAAGTTCACGGGCGTGCTGTGCACACTGCGCTTGCCATTCAGATAGTTACACTCAATGGCGATCGTCATGTCGGAGGCGCCCAAGAAGCGCTGTGCCTTCATGAAGACTTTCCAGGTCATCTGCGGCCGTGCCAATTCCTTGACGAGGTTCCCACGCGCTGATTGCTGGTCGCGCTTAGTAGGCGGAAAGCCGTTGCGGGGATCTGTCACAAAGTTATACATCAAATCGTTCCAGCGCTGGATATTGATACCCAGATCTTTGAGCTGCTGTCGCCAGAGTCTAGAGAGTACCCCACCCGCGCCCGAGGTGCCCGAGGCCCCCTTGTCCGCCTGGTTGAGCAAACGCATTACCTGATTGCGTGCCATGGTTGATTCCTTGGTTTTTCACTTGTTTCATTGGTTATAAAGCCTAGGCCTGTGGGGACAGATCCAGGCTTACTGCAATTAACGACTGCAAGATCGTCTCGAGGCTCGCCACGAAGCGCGTGAGCATGCGGCGATTGTGTTCCTGCACTCCGTAGGTCGCTTTCTCGATCTTCTGGAGTTGTGCCACGAACACGATTGCGTCGTCACGAAAGGCCCGCACCGATTCTAACACATCGATGTAGTAACCATCCGACGAGGTGAGGAAGTCCGCTAGCGCCATCCGACGCGACTCACGTCCTGCCCACTCTGTTGTGATCATCTGTTCGTTGAGGATCCGAACACCGACCGCTTTCATTTCTTTGCCATAGGCATCGATGCTGGGAAAGAGCGCGAGAATCTCAACGCCCATCACTGCATCTTTCTTGTAGTGCCTGAAGGCTTCCGGTTCGATCGTGCGAGCCAGGATTTCCAGACGGGAGCGTTCCGCGTTCATGTTTTCATCGACACGCTTCATCACCGCCTCCCGGATCTTATCCCGGGTATGGATTCCTCCAAAGACACGTTGCAGCCATGCTTTCATAAACCACTCCTTTGTTTCGTTGGTTATCATTCGTTGTCTAAGACGCCATTTCTATTGGCTCTCTAGAACATGATATGTCATTCAAAATATCTACTTTCCCGGAGGGACCCATGGACGAGTATGATAACTTCCCGCCAATTGCACCACCCGCAGCTGGCAGCATCATGCGCAACGACGGCAATCCTCCTCAAAATATTGAGGTTGTGGTTATCGAGAAGGAGGACGACGTCCTCCAGTTTACCCAGAAAGCACGTCAACAGATCGTCAAGTCGCTGATGAGCAAAGACTTAAACGATTTGAATTCTGCTCAGATCAGTTTGCTGGCCGGCTCTTTGGACGGCATGGATCGCGCAGCGTTGGGTCGCAAGCGTCTGCAAACCGATGAGAAGATTGGTGCGAACAATGCAGTGGCTGCTGCTATCATTGCCAAGGTGCTTTCAACACCGGGTGCACTGAAAGCTGGTCAAGTGGATGCGGATGCAACGCCGCGTAAGGCAATTCCGGTGCTGCCTGCGGATCCGCAAACAATCGAGACGGTCGACGGTGAGATGGAAGCCGACGCTCGTCAGATGACATATGACACCTTTATGACTCAGACATCCGGTCAGGGTGCCTGAGTCACTTCCAACATCTCGCGCACTATCGCAATTTACTCCCTCTCCCTCCTAACCTGCCCACGGATATGGGTATGGTTAGGTAGGGTCTGGGTGTTTTATGCCGTCGCTGTGTTGGTGGTGCTTTGTGTGGGTGCTGCGTGTGTCTCGAAGTGGGGAGGTACCACAACGCTAAAATACTTGATATCAATGAGATCTAAGCCGATGACTTGGCCACCGATCATCATGGCGGCCTGAAAAGGATGTGCTGCTTCACGGACAAGCTCTGCTAAAGCTTTGGCGTCCGGTTTCTCATTGAAATACAGTGCGGGCGCGATGAGTTGAACCTCGGTGCAATTGGCCCCGCCAAAAGCGGTCCTATGCTTACCCATCCATTTGCCATAGTCGTACATGACCATGGTCGCAAACTTTTCCTTCACGAACCTGGGGCTCAGGTGTTCAGGCGAGATATTGATCAGCTCCACGGGGACGAATCCGCCGCACCATGCCGATACACATTGCCGGATATCCTGGAGCACCGACTCGCTGAGTCGATACGGATACACGTTCACCGCAATCTTGATCCCGCTGTACTCGGGTCGCGCGACTGCGTTCACGCTCAAGAACTGAGTCAAGTCCTTCAAGCGGGGCACGAAAGCCGTGATGGTCGAGCACTTCAGAGTTTCCTCGTCTCGCTCATCGTACATTTTCCGATAAACTACTGGATCGACGCCTTCGAACTTATCCTCGTCGCGCCGGATGTATTCCGGTGCGTAGAGTTTGTCCGCAAGAGCCGCATCCATCTTTCTAATCGTGCCGAAACGGGTATCGAGCAAGCAGTCCAACTCGAAGTACACCGTCTCGATGATAGCACTCGTAGACATTGTTAGTGGTTTTTAGATTAGTCAACTCGGAGATCGGTCCTGACCTCCGGGGCCTTTCTACTGCGGTACTGCACCTGCGACTGCCTCTTGTTGCGACTTCCGATTACTCTTCGTGGTCGCTGCTTTGAGATCTGGCATCGCTACGATCAACTGGATAAGCAGTATGATGACTAACCACTTATTTGCCAGCAGCGTAGGACGCACTGTGTCCGACTTAGCCAGGTCGTCACGAACCTGAGGTGGAATCCCGGACTGATACGGAGCGGCCATCGGTCCGTCCGGGGGTCCGTCAACGCTCACGGCGAACGCTAACGTTTCCACTAGGTGTTGGAATTTCTCGTTGTTAGTTCCCCAACGAGAATAGAAGACGTAGGTGAGTGACAGGATAAAATCCCGCAGCACCTCGTCCGCAAAGACAACCTCGATCGCGCTCTGCACACCCGAGGGCGTGACGAGCATGTAGGGCTTCTTGTAGAAAGCTTCCACGTACACGAAACGGTTAATCCGATCGCGCACCGGTTGCTCCAAAGCCTGAGCGTTCTGTAGAACGTGATGAAGGCTGTCCTTAAAGACCTGCCCGATCTCTACCCAATCTGCTGCATCTAAAGCCATGATTCCCGAGCCTTGTTATTAGTTCTGTGTGAGCGTGTTCGACAAGTGCATCGCCAGGAGGATGGTGTGCAATGTTTGCGTGGACTTCACGCCACCAGCCAAGTGCTTGATCGCTTCTTGCGAAGCACCGCCCGTGCGAGAGAAACTGTCGTTCATTGCATTGAAACCTTGCGTATCCCCGCCGCGATACTTCAGCAGCTCGTTCAACGTCTTGTCCAAGTTCAATGCCGCCAGAACCTGGGTCTCCGGATAGGAGATCTTCGCCGCTTCCGATTTGCCCGACGGTTGACCCGTCAGATCGTCCACGCTTTGATTGTCCTCCGGAATGGAGATCTTCTTGATCAGCACCTGCGCCTGACGACGCAGCGGCAAGTCCATCACCAAGTACTCCTTGGGCGTGAGGAAAGCCGGCGAGTTATCATCCGGCTTGATCCACAGACGCTCAAAGAAGTTGTGTCCCAACTCTTGGGCGAGCGCCAAGTTACGTTCAACCGTCAGCTTCACCTTACCGAAGTTCGGTGCAATGACGGCGAGCGTCGTCTCTTCTTTCTCCAGAGCCTGGATGAATTGATCGAACTGCTCATCGTCCATCGAAGCAAAGAGATCCTGATAGAGCTGCGTGTTGTCGCTGCCCGGCATCAGTTTCTCGATGTACTTCAAAATGAACGCTTCAGTAGCTTGGCGCTTTCCGTACTGCTTCTCGGCCATCGTTGTTACCCCTTTCCCGTTTATCGATGTTCAGATCGCGGTTCACGAGGACAACTTTCGGGATGATGCCATGCTTCTCGGCTTCGTCAATCATGTTCTTCGTCCCAGGAGAACTACAGTCCCAGAAGATCAGAGCACGCGAACAGGCTTCAGCCATCAGCGCATTGCGCATGTGGCCAGCACGGGCGTTATACAGCGCACCCATTCTGTTACGTTTGACAAAAGCACCAGGCACGGAGACATCGTCCCAGTCGGCCGGAAACTCTGTCCAGGCACGACCGTTCTCGCGACACCAACGAATGATCATATCATCGGGGCCGCTACGCGCCTTGCCAGAGATAAAGATGATCGAGTCCTTCGGAAACTCCATGATGAGGTACTCTTCAAGGAGGTCTCTGAATTGCTCGTAGTCGTTGTAGTCGCGAGAGCCGGCGACTAAGATAGCTTCATCGAAATCGCCGATCGCATCGTGCGACAGGGCTTGATGGCCAATCAATTGCTGAGTGGCAGGTGATGTTTGATGATGCAAGGCAGCGCTCCTTGTTCGAACGCCGTCTTCCAGTTGACGACGGGAACCTTGTCGATAAGCGAGTAGCGCGTATCCATCGACTCTTCAGCCGTCAGGATGTTCTTGCCAATGGTCTCCGCAAAGGCATTGCGCCACGCCCGGTTAATCTCGTAGGCCTGATAGTCAGGGTCGGGAAACCCAGCCATACCCGGCTTTAAGAGACGCAGCCAAGCCTCAGGTGCCGGGTGACCATTACTGGCCAGCAAACCCGTGACATAGGCCACGAGACATTCCGGTTGTTGAGCTTCTTGTTCTGCGGTGTTATTTACATCCAGAGTATGATCCATGGTAATAAGTTTTTACTGTAATGCTATTTCAGCCGGGTTAATCGGGGATGCCAACCTTGGTGCGACTCACAACGACCTGGTCCATCGCGAAGAGCAACAGGTCGCCGGTGCCGCGTTCAAAGGGCACAGTCTGACCGTTGCTTTGCTGGACCATGATGCAGTCGTAGCTCATGACGGTGACTTCTTGACCCTTGTAGAACGTCGTGTAGGGATGTTCGAGTGAATCGGTTCCGCGCTCACACTTACTCATGAGCTCTTCGAAGGAGAGAGCCTCGGTGACCGGTTCCGAATGCGGAGTCGGTGCCACAGGCTCAGGGCCGGCTTTCTCAAGCCAGGCTTCGTAGTTGCCGGGTACTGCCAGCCAAGCGACGGCCGCGCCTTCTTCAGCGACTTCGAACTTGCCTTCCAGTTCCATCTCGGTTTGCGAACGGATGCAGGTGCGTCCGTCCGGCATGAGGTAGGCGTATGCCGGCTCACGGGTCGCTTCGATCACGTATTCGTGAGGTGTGCCCGTGAGTAGGTAGATGCCACCGCTTTTCACATGGCGCAGTTCCATGCCTTCCATGAACTTGAACTCGCGCACCTTCAACGAGATGGCGCGCTCCAGTTGCTTCTGGATGAACGGGTGAACGCCGGCGATGGCGTTCAGCTTGCTCAGGTCAAACTTGCTCGGATCAAATTCTTGTTGTGCTTCGCTCACGCTGCCTCCAGTTCAGTCATCGCGTAGGGGTTAGCCTTTTGGTATTCGGCCTTGATGGTCTTCTTGTCCGCTTCGAGCCAGTACGGGTGGTAGAGTCCGCGGCGCATGCGCAACAAGTCCATCGTCGACAGGAAGGGCAACTCGTCCTTCTCGCCGTATTCGTGTGTCCACCAACCGCGCGAGTCGAGCAAGGTAGCCCACTCGTAGCCCGCAGTCTTCAGATCGTCGTAGAGCTCCTTAGGCGTGCACAGCAGGCCTTCGGGGAGCGTGTGCCATAGGTACGACATCTGGCACATCTCCGACGTGATGTTCAGCGCCCGGCGCAGCTTTGCGTCTGCATCGATCTTGGCGCGAACCGTAGTACGACCCAGCTTCACTTCCGGCATGAGCGAGAGGAAGTAGGAGACATTGCTGCCTTCCAAACCGAAGCGCTCATTTTCCTTGATGTGATGGAACTCGGTCAATGCCGGCAACACGCCTTCGGACTGTGACACGATCAGCGTCAGCGCCATGCCGGACGCACCCGACTTCGAGCGCAGGTTACGAATCTGCAAGGTGTTCAAGTCCGTGTCGAGCAACAGATCATCTTCCTGGTGACGCGGGTATTCCGGCGCCTTGGTCGACTGGTTGATCAGCGGCGTTGCATTGAATGCGTGCCAGCAGTTGTGGGTGACGAAGGTGAAGCGGTCCGTCGTGCCCTTGATCTTGTCGCCGTTCTTCAAGTGCTTGAGCTTGACGATCGGCACAGAGCCAGCGGGCCCTGCGTTCTGCATCGTCGTCTCTTTGCCCAAGTGAGCGGTCATGAGCAGGTAATCGTACACGCTACCGTGAATGCGGGGCGCTTCCATCAGGATACGCGTCTTGGCCAAGCCTTGACGCATGTGGATGGTGTTGCCCTTCGAGTCACCCAGATCATGCTCTTGCATCTCGACGACGTCACTGGTTTCGAACTCGGTGAACGAATCCATTTCCGTGAACGTCGGAATCATCATGGACATCGCGCCCTGACGGTCACGATTCCAGAATGGCGTATTGACGATGATGTCCTTACGCTTGCTCTTGTCGTCGAGCTCCTTCTTATGCGCCGAGTACCACTCGTCGCCGATGTACATCGTCTTGTCCGTGATCGACCAACGCTGGGTCTGGATCACGTCTTCCCCGTGGAAGGCTTCCGTGCGCGCCACGATCGAGGCCAAGTGCCATTCGTGGATGTTCACTTCCGTGTCGTACGTCTTGCCTGCCGAGAACTTCATGCGGCTCATCGCCTGCAACATCATGAAGTGCATCAGCGTCGATTTGAAGTTGTTGCCGATCCCGACGATCCCCGTCATCGGAGCCAGGCCGCCTACCAAGATCATTTCGCCCCGTCGACCTTCCACATAGTGGCCAGTCGGAATGTCCAGCAGTGCACCCAAGTTGATCAACAACTTGATGTGTGGCGCCGGCGTCAGCTTAGTTCTAAGATCAATCTGCATGACTTCGTTTCCGTTCCTTCGAATTACCAGATTAGTTATTCTCTACCAAAGCATATTGACGCTTGGTACAATTTTATAGCAAGTCCATTTCTTTCACGCCCCAGTGCACCAGGAAACGTCTATGACTACGCCTTTTGATGAACTTCATGTCCAGCGCGACCTTGCACTGGAATCGATGATGGTGGCCAACCCGTTCGATCGGTTGACCAACCTTTTGCCGGTTGCTGTGTCGGCATTCAAGCATATGCTCGGTCTGATGTCGACCGACGCTCCCGCTGCTAACCCGCTCACCAGTGACCAAGCCAAGTTCGTAAAGACCGTGGCGAGTCGCAACTACCTCAACCTGTCGCAGATGCCTGCCCGTGTACCGGAAGGCATGAAGAGCACGTATCTTCAATACCTGCACGTTCTGACGGAAGCGAGCACTCATGCCAGCAAGGTTGTGGACCGGCTCTCCGCGTACACCCTCTTTCTGGGAACGCTCATTAACGAACACGGCGCCGAGCTCTCCACCCGGTTCGATCGTGCATCCTACAACGCGCTGCGTGCCGCTCGCGACGACCACACCAGTATGCTTGCCACACTCGTGCAAAACGGCTCCGTCAAAGTCGACACCACTTATGGCGCTGTGGTCGAACGCAACGCCGACTGGAAAGCGATCTTCGAAGGTCTCAATCTGGTAGCGAGCCAGATCAACGGCGTGAACAAGCGCACCATCAACAAGAAGGTCGAGGAAGCCGCTCAGTACCTCGAGATCATCGAGCGCAAGGCTGGCCGGGGTGAGCTCGAGCACATCAGCCCGCAGATGGTCGCCGAGATCGCAGATGGTGCGTTCCAGATGGGCAAGGAAGTCGAGTACTTCGTCGCTGTGTGGTACAAGGTGCAGGCACTGACCGAGGCGATCAACGCCACCGTGTTGCAACTGAACCAGGTCTACACTGACCACTAATCCCCACTGATGGGGCATAAGGGCCACTGAGCGCTTCATGGGCGCCCAGTGGCTTATATGACGTCTGGTTAGACGCCCGCGTGTTGCCAATTGCGTAAGAGGTCCACGACGTCCTTCTCTCGCTTTGCTTCGTCGCCGTAGTGCAGCCACGAAGGCATAGCGGCGACGACCTTGCGAGCGATACCGTGCGCACGATCCTGAATACCCTCCGCCTTGAACGACTGCTTGACCCCGGGTTCCAAGGGACGGTTTCGCCAGATCGCGTGGGACAAATGCACCGGAAACTTCAGTGCGTTGTCGTCTGGGCTCAGTGAGAGCACCTGATTGAGTTTGTGCAACAACTCGTTGCTCATCTCCGTGGGATCTTTCAGCTGAGCGCCAAAGGAAGCCAGGAACATGAGACGCTTGGTGCGCTCGGGTAAGAACTTCGCCGCAAGACTCGCCATCCTACCCGTAATCACGTCAGTGACAGGTTTCATTAAAGAAAACTCCGTTATCAGTCACCCTAAAGACAGAGTGACTGCGGTGGACTGATTGCGCTACTTGCCGTCGTGTCAGATGACCCGCAGGTTCGCGTATTCACTGATCCAGATACCGATGTCTTCGCCTGCCTCAACGACTGTGGCATAGCGAAACGCGCGCGGCGCTTCGAGCCACGAGATCAGCGTCACCTTAGGTGATTGCTTTTCCAGTCGCTTGAGACTATTGCGGTGAAGCATATCCATACCGAGAACCAGCGTCACAGGAACTTGCGCAGTGCCACCCTCCACTTGGTAGTTGGCCTGTACTTCAAGTTTTGCAAACCCGACCCCGTACTTCTCGCGAAGCTCCGTGGTCAAGACGACGTCGCCCTTCTTACCGTTGGGCTTCTCTTTCGTCTCATACAGTATCGGTGTAAGATCCGTACGAACGAATTTCGGGTCGTTGTCCTGGTAGGCATTCAGCCGCTCGATCAAAGCCGAGATGGATTCCGTCGCACGAATGGCCAAGCGCGCCGGTTCGAAGTGACGCGTGAGCGGTTTGCGCACGTTCTTCGCTGCCGGATCGACTTGCAGACAGTTCAAGTCCAAGCGGTAGATGTTCGCCCGCGGCATCGCAATGGAGCCATAGGTCAACACGTCCCGATGGGTGTCACTGTTGTAGAGCTGGTTCAGACGCACCATGATGATAGTGTCCAGTCCTTCGGCCAAGCGCGTGGAGTAATCCCGCACAATCTCGATCGCTTCTTCTTCCTTCTTCAGACGCACCACAGCGTAGCATCCATCGGCCATGCGCTTACCGAGCATGTCGTCTTCCGTGCCATGGTTACCCAGGTAGTACTCGCCGCGCGTCTGGTATTCCGGCATCGTGTTGAAGTAGCAGCTCGGCAACGAGATAAACGGATGCTTCTCGTTGTCATACTTCCAGTAGCCTTCCGAGACCTTGGTGTTGATCTCAGCACGCACTTCACCCTGACCTGCTGTCATGCTGCCGATCTTCGCCAACTTGTCGGCGATCTCGTTACCCAGGTGAGCGTCGTGACCCTTCACCCAGGTGAACTTGACCTCGATACCTTTCTCGCTTAAGAAGCGCTTGGCCTTCAAGAACTGTTGCCAGCTCGCCAGGTTCTTAGGCGGTGTCTGGGTCGACGTCATCCAGCCATTCTTTTCCCACTGCTCGACTCGACCATCGGCGTTCTTGCAAACGTACTCGCTGTCGGTGCGCACATGCAGGCGCTTGATCGAGTAGTTCGCCGCGTGTTCCATCGCAGCAATCGCGCCATGGAGTTCGCCCAGATTGTTCGTGCCCGTTCCCGGCAATGCCCCGTATCCGTCCACATAGTGAACCGGTGTGATTTCGCCCAGGCTGCCCTTCTGACTCGCGTGAGTCTTCTCGACGTAGCCCTTGGCGGTGAGGTTCCAGTTTGAATTACCAGTTCCTTTCTTCGGCTTCAGATTCGTATACAGAAAGCCGTGAATGCCCCAGCCCGAAGGACCCGGATTGGTCGGCTGAGCCGAGCCGTCGGCATAGATCATCATGCCGTGTTCGACGACAACTTCTTCAACGGCCGCTTTCTCGACTTCTTGGTTCTGTTCTTCCATGTCCTGTCCTGTTAGACTTTGTACTAGACTATTCGCCTAGCCAGTCTTTTTTACCGGTCTGTGTTGTAGCTTCTGGCAGTTCGCGATATAGTCCTTGTATGACTTGGCGATCTGTCCTTGGGTGTCAACGATATACTGATGGAGCTCAGCAATATGGTTACGCGTGAGCTCGTCGATCTGAGCGGTGTCTGTGGGCTTGAGCGCGCTGAGCTGGGCCAAGGGTGCCGCCGGTGGCGGCGACAGCTCTGGGAGCTTGTAGAGCGGGCAGAAGCCCTTTTGCGGGCCGTGTTCATCGGGAGGCGTAACTGGCGGCACCTTCACGATCTTGGGATCGGGATTATTCGCCGGTGTCGGCACGATCTCGGTGGTGCCCGAGATGACCAGATGTTCAGTGAGTGGTGTGCCGCTCTTGGTGCGATCAGTTACAAGTTGTGCAGCGCTGGGGACACTGACATAGGTGATGTTCCGATTCACACAGCTCGAGGAAGCCATGGCCAAGAGCGCGAGCACGACAGTTTGGCGCAGAAAGCGTTTCAGCATGATAAAGATCCAGAAGGTAAAAGGGGAGCCGTAGCTCCCCTGGACTAGTTAATGCGCGTTGACTGCCGAGAAGGTGTTCTTCAGCAAAGTGTAGTCGTTACTGCTGACTGCGCTCGTGTCACTTGCATCCGGTGCACTCGCCGCAACGGGCGCGAACATCACCGGCGGTTTGCAGCTGGAGTTAGCCAGCTGCAATTTCAGATTGTCATCGCTCGCCTTGAGCGCTTTGTAATCTTTCTGGAGCGTCGCCGTGGAGATCAGGATCCGCATCATGCGGGCATCTGCACCGAGGTTGACGATGTTAAAGAAGAAGCTCGCCATGATGGCGATACCGAAAAGCGCTCTACGCCGGTTGAACACCAGCGCGTGTTTTAAGGAATGGCCCTCCAGCACCATGTCCTTCACGAACGGCCAAGCGGTCCACAACAACTTGACAACAAACTCAATGGGATTCACAATGGTCCTCGTGGTTAATTTTATAGTTAGCGTTTTACCGGCTCACAGGCTAATTGTCAAGCCCTGTGGGAAGGTTCACTTTCATGCCCCACCAGTGAGGACACGATGTCGTCAGTAACGTACGTCTTAAAAGGGTTTATCAACAACAGCACCTTCATGGACGCCACGCCTGGGGCGGTGTCCACCATCGGTGAGTTGTCGACTCAGTCGAGTACCTACTCGACGACCAAAGCGAATTACTTCCAGGAAAGCACTGCGCCTGATCTAACCCTCGTCTCATTCACCAGCAATGACTCGAGCCAGGGTAACGTACAGGTCCCCCAGAACCTTGCTACCCAAGTTCTGGAAATCGCCGCATGGGTGTATGCCCAAACACAAGCGGTTCCCAATCCTGGTGAAATCGCCGCTGCCACGATTACTTCTGGTCTCTTGGCGCAATTTGAGACCAGTGCACAGAATTTCACGTGCGGAACGATGATTAGCGATGGGACCTACTGGGTTCCGGAGTGGGTGCAGTGGGAAAACACCACCGACAGCACCTACGGCTCGATCTCCACGGGCAACACCAACATCATCAAGATCTGGTTTGTGGACGGTTCTTTCAAGACCGAATACGACGGCTACCAGATCGTCGTGATCCCGCCGATCACCCCGCTGAACAACTTCTTCACGACGTCGGCGAACGTCGAAGCGCTGCTCGATGCGGTGACGTACATCGATACGATCAACCTTATCCAGGGCGCAAAGAATGGCAATCCGGAAACGGTGATCGTGGGTGAGACCTACGACTACGTCGATCCGAACAACGCCAACAACCTGCTGCCCACGAACTGGACCTTGCTCATCTACGGGCCGGCCGGGAATAACATCGACGCGATCCAGAACGCGCTGATCAATTACATCCTCGCCAACAGTTCGTACACGCAAGCGCAGTGGACCAACATCCTGCCCAGTCTCTTCAAACAGACTGAGTTTACGCTGATCCCGATGTGGGACCAGTTCGCGATTCCGAATCGCAACCAGCAATCGGGTATCTTCTCGCCGCTGGCTAATGCATCGCGCGCACTCTCGATGATGACCAGCGTGGCCCAGTCGTACTCGGCCAAGCAGATTGCCTCGAACACCGTGGTGCAAACGTTCCCGTACGCCAACATCCCGCTCGTCTCGTGCGGCTCGGCGAATAACTCGGGTAACAACTTCCAGCTGGAAGACGTGTTCCCGGACTTGCTCTCGGTGCCGTCGACCTCCACGGACTTCTCGAAGATGTCGGCCGGCACGCAGACGTTCTTCCTGATGATCAATTCGATGTTGATCGCTGCGCAGTCGCTCACCCAGTATGGTAATGTCCCCACGGGCATGTCCACACTCACACGCGATGGGATCTTCTATCTCGTGTCAACGCTGAACAACATCAATTACCTGATGGTCTGCAAGTCGAACTTCCCGCTGGCAGATGTGAATGCATTCGGTTCGGACGGCGTGTTCGTGACCACCGGCTCGGGTAGCGATGGTAGTGGTTCGGGTAGCGATGGTACGGGTTCGTCGGTCGGCAGCGGTGTGACCAATACGCTCGACCCAGATCACCTGGGTAATGGTGGCGTGCTCTCCAATGGCAACCTGACGCTGTCGTCCACTTCGGGTACCTGGCATTCGGCGCATGCCCTCCTGGGTGCAACGGCCGGCTCCTACTACGTGGAAGCCACGATCAATAAGATCGGCGCGGGTGTGGGTCTCGGCCTGTGCAATGGCGTGGAGAACATGAACGGGTTCGTCGGCAACGACGCGTCTGGCATTCTTGCGTACGACGAAGTGTCGCCCTCTGTTGCGAGCGGTATCTTCACGAACGGCGCCTTTGTCACAGCGGGCGTGGTGGCGACCTCGGGGCACTTCCCGTTGGTAGCCGGTGACACGATCGGCATGGCAGTCAATCTGACGGCTCAGATGGTGTGGTTCTACAATGCTCAAACGGGTCTGTGGAATAACGACGTGATCGCCAACCAGAACCCGGTAGGCAACATCGGCGGCATCAGCATTCAGTCTCTCATCGAAGCAGGCTATCAAGACATCGTCTACCCGGCCGTGTCCGTCATGAGCACCAACGACCAGATCTCGGTCAACTTGGGTGCGACGACCTTTGTCCATACGGCGCCGACGGGTTACGCGTCCTGGGCAGACACCTCGGGTCAAGTGGTGGGCGGTTAAAACAAGGAGAAGTAACGCATGACCACGGTCATCAATCCGAACTTGGGAGCGGGGGGCCTGTGGACGCTTAATGCGCCCTTTAACGCCGCTCTCCAAGCGAATGTGTCATACACCTGTATGGCCATTCGGAAACTGAGTGACATCATTGCGAGTGGTGGGGATCCGTTCTCCACTTACTACAAGCCGTACAACCTGACGAGTGCGCAGTACCAGTCGGATGTAACGGCTAACGCTTCAATCTGCTCGTTGCAGGCTTCGGGTGGCACTTGGGTGTATGTACCGAACACGTACATCGCTCAGATGCCCAGCCCGAATAACATCACCTATCGCAGCATCGTGTTGGGTGCACTTCTCGGACCGTTGCCGGACTCGCTGGATCTCACGTATGTGAAGTCCCAGGTGGTCAATGCAGTCCAGGATGCGATTGGGGTGACGCCAGTGATGAGCTCGCTGGCGGTGTCGCCACCACTTCAGATCAGTCCCTCAGAAGACACATCGATCAAAGCGACGCGCAACGCTCTGATTTCGAGTAACGATACGCCGACCGCGCAACTCATCGCGCTGCAAGCGAAGTACGACACGCTGCAACAGCAGTTCCAGACTCTGGTCACGTGGCTCCAAGGTGAGATTGCCTCAGGTGCGATTGTGGTCACAGGGCCTGGTTCTGGTGGCTCTGATGGTGGTTCGGGTCCGACAACGGTTACGGTCACCTCCACGTTCAGTCCGGCTGTGTTGCCAGCTGGCCTGGAACTCGCCCAGAGCAACATGCAGGTTATCTCGACTGCCAACGAATGGCAAACAGCACGCACGACCTACGGCCAGTCCGCGGGTCTTGTCTACTGCGAGTTCACGATCAATCGTCTTACGGGTGCGGTGGGCTTTGGTGTGTGTAACCAGCTCGAAGCCCCGAACGGTGAGCTGGGTGCTGACGCTAATGGCATCATGATGTATACCAACTTGGCAAATGCCACGTCGGGTATCTTCTATCTGGGTGGTACGATCGACACCATCGGCACGCAAGCGCCGACCCAGAACAGCACCGTAGGTATTGCGGTCAACATCCCTGCTGGCTTGATTTGGTTCTTCAACCCGATCACGCAGCAATGGAATGGCGACACGCCTGCCAATCAGAATCCGGTGGGTAACATCGGCGGGATTTCCATCTCGAGCATCACCAAGCAAAACGGTCTAGCCGCTCAAGTGTTCCCCGCCGCCTCGCTGTGGCAGGTCACGGACTCGGTCACGTTCAATGCAGGTGCTACTGCATTCGTCAATACGATCCCTGCGGGCTACCAAGCCTGGAACACAGAGATCACGAGCACCAGTTAAGCTCACGGCATAAGGCCCGGGTCACCCCGGGCTTTTATGCTGTCTACTTAGTCGTACAGTTTCGCCATCTCGGCGGTGAGCATCTTGAACGCTTCATTCAAATCCTGAAGTAGTTCTGCTTGGACTGCATACGGGGTAATTGCAAGCGCCCGTGGTCCGATCGTGTCACCGTAGTAATCGATCGTGATCTTGCCCGTGTTACACGGCAAGTATTCGTAGAGCACCGCACCAATCCCCAGGTTCAGGTAGATGTGGCTGACGCCCCCGTCGTTATAGAACCCCGACGGTACCTTGGCTGAGCCATCACGCTCCATCAGCATCTTGGGACTACCATTACGGAACGGCAAAACCTCATCGTCCCCATAGAGACGACCCTTACCGCCATCGATGGTCGCTGCCGACAAGTAACGACAGAAAATGCCATGCTCGCCCAGCCATGGCAACGGTGCCGGCTTGTTGTGCTCCGCGTTGTTGACGATCTCACCTTGGACCTTCTGGGCGCCCTGGACCTCGCTCACAGGCTTAAGCGACACCTCACCACCAGGCCCGCGGGTGTACATCTTCATTCCCGCGAGGTCTCCCGGCGGCATGACAAAGTCAGCTCCCGTTACTTTTTTTTTAGCGCAGACAATGCGTCATGCACCTTGGCGTGAATGAGCTTCTGCTCGCTCGTCGAGTAGGCCGCGATGTCCTTCCAGCCTTCCGACATGCCGTGGAAGAACACGAGCACAGGCGAGACTTCGGAGGGTAGCGCCGTCAAGAGCACCGCGCACTGATCCGTGTTCACGAGGAACTGGAGTTGCTTGCTGTCCTTGTCCAGATAGAAGCTCGTGGGCCACAGGCGCAGACTGGCCGAACCGATCCAGCGGGCATCGTCCCCATAGCGCTTGATCGTCGCGCCATCGGGCTTGATGTCGCCGCGCGCACCGAACATCATGGTGGAGTCCAGATGCTCCATGAAGATACTGCCCTTGCCGATGAAGGCCGACAGGATACCCTGGGAGACTTCAGCGGCGACTTGCTCAGCCGAGGGGACTTCGGTAGGCAGGTGCGGCCGGTCGGCTTCCGGCACCACGTAGTCCGCTTGCTGATTCGGTGCCTTCGCGGCCAGATGCTCGATGCCAACCTGGTCCACCAGTTCGATGGCCGTTTCCGGATGACCCGCGTTACGCATGGCCGTCTTCAACAGACTCTTGGCCGAAGCCAGTGCGTTGCCCGCCGGCGTTTCAGCCCGCGCCGCATCGATCGTGTCCTGCGTGTTCAGCTGCCACACATGAGCGATCCGCGGCTGGGTCGTCTTACCTTCGCGATCCAGCACGCCGTCGTTCGGATGAGGCGTGCGAAGCGGCATTTGTTGCGAGGCTTGGGCGGCCATTGCCGAAGCCGCTGCTGCGATCTCCGTATGCGGTGAAGTGATCGTGACCTTGTCGCCCGTGATCGAGAGTTCACCCTGCCCGATCTTCACAGCCAGTTCAGTTGCCTGGCCATGAAACGCCGCGTCCGGCATGTTCTGCACCTTCATCGTGAGGGCGAGAACGCGCCGGCTTGCGTCGCTATAGACTTGGTGCAGAGCCTTCAGTTCGTTCAGGACTTCTTCTTTCGTGATTGCCATGTTCTACCTGCTTAGTTGGTGATGATGACGTGTTGGTTATACACCTTGGGTGTTGCGATATTGCGCGCATCGAGTACACAGACCTCGGCATTCGTAAAGGCACCGTAGTGACTCTCGTAGTGCGAGATCATGTACAACTGCGTAAAGGGCTTGGTTTCCATCAGCGTCTTGATGGCCATGATCGCTGCGGTCCGGTGTTCCAAGTCCAGGGTCTTGCCAAACTCATCCAGCTTGAGTACCCCGTGCTCAAGATGAAGATACTTCAGACAGAGCACCTTCCAGGCGAGGTTGATGATCTCTTGCATGCCACTGCTACCCCGAGAGACATCCGGGATGATGTTGTCACGTGAGCCGACCGCCATCGGGAACTTATAGTCGAGCTCAGCCCCACGTTCGTTCGCCACGCCACAAGGCTGCACTTCCAACAGGTACGCCCAGATCTTGCGAATGAGTTGGTTCATCTCCACGGTGAAGTGGCGAATGAAGCCAAACAAGCCTTCCGCAATCAAGCCGTCCTTAGGTGACAACGCTTTTAACGTTGCCTTCAAGGCCTGCTCCTCTTTTGTACGCTGCCCAATGATCTTGCCCAGGTTCTCCACGATCGCCCGTTGCTGGCGCAACTGGTTCAACGTTTCTTCCTTGCGAGCCAATGAGCTTTGCACATGCTGGATACACTGCTGGATTAACTGCAACCGCATGGTCTCGACCACATCCTGAGTCAGCATATCAAGACGCTCGATGTATTCCTTTACTCGTGCCTCCAAGCTGATTGCTGTTTCCAGCTGCTTGCGATACACGTAGAACTCGTTCAGGTCTTTGCGTGAGTTGGTGATGGTCTTGGTGAGCGCACCAATTTCAATCGTCGAGTTATTCAGCTTCTCGATGGCTTCGTTGATGTTCTGGTCGCCCAGTTGCTCGGACTGCGCCAAGAGTTTCTTCAACTCATCGATCTCGGCATCCGCCATCTTCGCTTTGATCTCACAGCCCAGGTCATGCTCAAAGACTTGGAGCGTACTCAGAATCGAGTTCGGGTAATCGACGATCCAGTTCTTCTCGGTCACATGCCCCCAGAAGGCACGCAGCGAGGGCGTTGAGCGCGTGATCTGAATGAACTGCCGGAACAAAGCCCCGTAGTTCTCCTGATCTGCAATCTCCGCTTCCAGGGACTTGAACCGGATCTCAGCGCCTTCCACGACGTCTGTGTGAGCAGCCAGATGCTTCTTGAGCTCAGCGGCCTTTTCCTCAGAGAGTCCATTCACAAACGTGTGGTTACACTTCGGGCACGTAACGCTGCCGTTCTTCTTGTGCTCTTCGAAGTGTGCGAGT
>OULI01000013.1_pt1 | contig 23715 bp, 47 predicted proteins | sample 1690721 | NCBI WGS metagenome assembly OULI01 (sample SAMEA3914788, study PRJEB12502) | metagenome | biome: forest; material: soil | place: Canada | collected 2011-07-03 | depth 0.1 m | reverse complement strand
CTTGGGTAAAACTCACTGCGCCGTGCTATTAGTTGATGAGGAATCACAACGACAGGACCTAGAAATGATAACGCTATCCCCGGTTTATGAGTACTTCGCGCAAGCTTCCCAAGCAGCTGTGAATGCGAAGCCACCCCATCGAGGTAAGGCTGAGTTGTTGCACTTTGGCGATTACATTCTCATCAAGAGTGAAATCGCTGGAGAGATTCAGCGTCGCTGGTTCTATCAAGAGCGACCGATTGCCTATTACTACCTCCCCAAGGCTGCACGACAACCCCTTGTCATGCAGATGTACCGCGCTGGCTGCAAGGCCAGCGAGATTGCAGAACTCATCGGCATGTCCAACTCAACGATCCTGCTTGACATCAAGGAGTTGATTGGTCATGGTTATATGACTGAATTCAGTCAGACCAAGGCGATCGATGCGACGCCCGCGGATCTGATCCTCAAGAGCACGACCAACCAGAAACCCGTTGTCTCAACTGGGCAGGTCGCGCAAGCCGAGCGTTGGTAAAGCGCTCTCAATCTAACGAAGAAGAAAGGCGAAGCAATGAAGAAAGTGTATCTGGTGAAGGGTCAGAATTTCCAACTGATCCCGGCCGTCGTCACCATCGGTGAAACCGAAGACAGCAAGAGTCTCGCACTCAACCTGGGCGCCATCTACGACAAGCTGCTCTCGGGTCTCCCTGTGGGTCACGAAGTCGTGGTCGGCAAGTTCGAAGCGGCTCCCGGCAAGATTCACCCGGTGATTGTCGAGCGCGGCACGGGCAAGTACTACTACGATGAAGAACTCGTGATCGGTATCCCGGAGAAGACCGTACGCTCGAAGTTCCACAATGCCCGTTGGTATCTGGGCGCAGGCTCCGTCTTCACGCTCACCAGCGGCGGCATCATCAAGCTGGGCGGCACCGCTAACATGCGTGGTGCGACGTTCAACTTCGAGAGCGCGCTCGAAGCGGCCGGCCACAAGCCCGATCAGAAGAACATCATCGACGGTCGCTCGAACGGGTTGGAGATCGGCACGATTGTCGACTCGGAAACCGGCGTCGATTTGCCGGTGTTCTTCGAGCGTCACACGGAACGTTTCTACTTCTACGATCCGGAGCCGGAAGCAGAATGAAGTGGGTAGTACGGTTGTTCGAGTGGATCTTCCTAACGCCTGAGAGGCGGCGAGTCCGCTGGGCCATGGAAGATCATTTTAATCGTGAAGTGCGCAAACTGAAGGAGCGCGGATTATGACTGCCTTGGAAAAGAAAGTGGGTGATGGTACCTGCCTGAACGAACATTTCGAAGCGGACCCGGTTAATGTGGTCCTGGCCATCGATCAACCGTCTGCCAACGGCGAAACGTTTGAAGTCGCTCATAAGACCGACGGCACCAACGTGTCGGAAGTCGTGGAACATCAAGTGCTGGGCACCGAGCTCGACAAACCGCAACACGCCAGTGTGACCGTCTTCACGCCCTCCCCGCATCGGCGCATCTATCTGGCACAAGGTGCGGGCTTTACCGTCGTGGGTGGCATTGCCGTGCGCATGGGCTTGCTCACGTCCACAGCCGATGCAACCTTCGACTGGGGAAGCGCAATCGATCTGGCCGGCGGCAAAACCGATCCGGACTACGTGGTCGACGGTGTCGTGATGGGCGCGCTCGTTGGCGAGTTCACGGACGACGACGAACAGACCACCGTGCGTCAAGTCTACATGGAACGCAACAGCGAACTGTTCTACTATTACAAGGACTAACATGGGTTGCGATATCCACGGCGTGTTCCAGCGCCGCGATGGTAGTGAGTGGGTGGACATTGCCACGCTTTGGGATGAAGAACGCCACTACCAACTCTTCGCGGTGTTAGCGGGGGTACGCAATGGGTATGGCTTCGCGGGTGTCCCGACGGGCGAGCGGGTCAAGCCGATCTCCTCGCCCCGTGGTTTGCCCAAGGACTTCGCCTACGAGTTCTACGAGCATCCGCTGCCGATGGAATGCTTGCCTCCACACCGGCGCCGCTGGTGGGAGCAGGATCATCCACTGGAAGTGCGTTCGATGGCGCCTGACGTGATCACCATGCTCTCGGGCTACCGCTACGATGACGAACCTATTACGTTGCATGAATGTGCGATGTGGATGGGCGACCACAGCTTTAGCTGGCTCATGGGCTCCGAGATGGTGAACTGGTACGCCGAAGCACCCACGGTCGTCAAGATCGGGGTGATCTCAAAGCGACAGTTCGAAACGTGGGATAAGGTCACACCGCCACAGTGGTACTGCGGTGACGTTTGGGGCGGCGAAGCACTCACCATCAGTGAGGCCGAAGTTGGTAAGGTCGACGTACCCTGGACTGACGTGCGCGTGACGTGGGAGCAGGACCTCAAGAAAGAACTCGCGTACTTCTTCAAAGAAGTCCAATCCATGATGGCCATGTACGGCGAGATTCGTTTCGTCTTCGGTTTCGATAGTTAAAAGGAAAGCACATCGTGAATAAACCCATTCCCCTTCACATGCGGCTTTTCAACGCTGCATTCCGTTTGCCCCTGCCGTTCAAGTACAAAGAAAAGCTCGCCTATTCATTCCTGCCCCCTGAGAAGGCTAAGGAATTGAAGGGCGACATGCACGGCCTCATGGGAGACTTCAACGTCCAGTTCGGCACGTATGAGGCGCTCAAGGAGTTCGCACCGAACTACGCGAAGTGGCAGATGCCTGAAGAGTTGGATAAGATCGAAGGCCGTTCGATCGTCGCCTCAGGTGCCGCCTCGATCATCTGCGATTACTGGACGTTCAAGGAAATCGATATCTTCTTTGCGAAGTACGTCCACAGCGCGAACGACCACGCGGGCTTCTGTCGCACGGTGTACCGCGTTGCCTTTAGCATGAAGGAGTGGGGTTACATCGACTCGGACAATAAGCCCCTCAAGCTGGACGATGAACAAAAGCGCGAGATGCGCGAAACCGTCTGGGGCGGAATGTCGTTCTACATGTCCGAGGAGATGAACGAACAAGGTCGCTCGCAAGCCGAGTGGCTCCAGATCCTTAAACCGCTTTTCTATCCGGAACCGTAAGCATGCCCCTCGTTAACCAGCAGGTCTTTTTAGTCCCTGGTGCGTCCTTTACGCTGAAGTCTGCCAAGATTTTCCTCGGTCCTCAGGCAGACCAGACCGATGCCAAGGTCACCTTTGACCACAGCATCAACATGCAAGGCTATCGCGATCAAGTGCACGGTGGTGTGCTCGTTGGCGAGATCGAGCTCAAGATCATGGGCACGATACCGATGGAGTTCAACGTCTATATGGACGAAGCTTCCGGCAAGTTCTACTACAACCACCAAGTCGTCACCTCTGGCTAAAGCGCTCACCCCACAAGCACTCAAGCCAAGATACAACCAACCAAGGAAACCCCATGAAACACGCGATGTTTATTCGCCAGTTGACTCTCATTGAGATGCCTGGCTTGCATGCGCAGTTTCGTCGTCCGTTTGACATTGTCGGACCCGCTGAAGAACTCTCCGGTATCCTGGATGAGATTCTCAAGGATCCGGACGATGCGAGCGAAGATCGCGTGTCCGCACAGCGGATCGCGCCCTACACCAATAAGTTCCTGCGCTATTCGGATCATGCGCAGCCCGCGTTCTCGCCGCCGTTTGGTTGGGATACGCCGCGCTTCGCCTTTCAGCTGGAAGTCGAGGTGAAACCCATCGCGTACTCTGGTAAGCAAAGCCTGGTGGTGCTGGGGTTCACGGACGGATTGCCCAGTGCGGCTGACGCATCGGTGGCGGATTCGATTCTGGACCACGTGCAGTTCCATATCAACTCGGTCATCACCTCGCGCACGTACAACGAGGCGGGCGAGATGAGGTCGGCGCCGTTTCACCAGATGGTCGCCAATCAACATCTGTACAGCGACCCCGACTCGACGGGCTTTACCAAAGCCGAATGGCTCGAGACGTTGCGTCCCTGTGACATCTTCTCCCGGCTCGCCATGGAAGCCGATATGCGCGGCATCGACATGGCGTCTGTCGTCGATACCCGCACGATCGTCACCCACATGCCGCGTACGTCGGATCGCCTCAACGTGAATCCGGCCTACCTACTTGAGCGAGTCCTCAGCGGCTATCTGGCTACCCGGGACTATTCACCTTCTGGCATGCAGCCGAATTGGCTGTTCGAGGATGCGCGCAGTCATGTGGAAGAGTCCCCTGCTGGGCTCAATCCCTTGCTGCGTGAACTCGTGGGTGAGCGGGAAGTGGGACCGTCGAAGACCTTCAAAATGAGCGACCTGCTTCGGCTGGACGCCTCCGTGAAAGACCGCTCGGTGATTGTCATGGGCAACGTTCGTGACAATGACTTGGTGGTCGGTGGTCAGTACGCCTCGCCCGGTGACGAAACGCTGGAAGCCTCCATCGCCTACGCACTGGCGGTGAACGTCCCGGCCTTTCTGGCTAAGGCGGGTATCGCTCGCGCGGTCTTCACACTGAACTCTCCCGGAACCACGGGCAATCCGCGTGAAACAGGTCTGGAGTTTGAAGTGATGGATCTGGGCGGCATGGGGGCGGCACACAACAGCAATGCGAAGGAAGAGTTCTTCCTGGATATGCTAAGCGTGATTCTGCCGCAAGTCACCTCGAACTTCACCATCCCGCTTCTCCTGGAAATGGAAGTGAACCTCAGCGGGCTGTCGACCATCACGGTGAGGTTGAAGACGGACGGTGAACGAAAGCACTTCGTTGTGCCGACGTTCATGGATGGACTGATCAGCCCGGTGTTGGCGCGCAAGACTGATCTGGTCTCCGAACTGGCGACGGTGGCCGGTGGCATTGGCGGATTGATTAATCTGCTCGCTGTCAAGCTGCCGACCGAGTAACGGTGTTGTAACGGGGAGCACCGGCTCCCCGCGTAGTACCGCTTGAAAACTAATCTAAACCAACTGGAACAAAGGCTAAGCACATGAATACGAAACAACTCGACGTCCTGGAAGACGCCATCCTTGCAGCGTATCAAACGAACAAGAACTCGCGCAGACGTGTTCAGATCAAGACGGACCAATTCAAGAACCTTGCCATGCTGGAGATCATTATCGGCAACGTGAAGAAACCGGAAGACGTGAAGTACCGGGTTCGTTTCTTTCGCGACAACCAGGAAGTGTATTCGTACTGGTTCAAGCAGGAAGAACGCACGCCGATCATCGCGAAGATGCTCTTCGAAGGCTACACCCAGAAGCGTATCTCCGAGATGCTAGGGGTTTCCGCATCGACCATTAACAAAGACGTGACGTACATGCGTGAACACACAGTCATGCTCGATGGCTATCAGTTCCGCAAGCCGGCGGCCAAGCCCGTGAAGAACTCGCGCTGGAACGCCAAGGCGAAAGCCCAACCGCACGCCGTTCACTAAGGAGCAAGCACCATGCCGAAACTGAGTAACGCACAAGAAGCTTTCGATACCACAATGATGGCCTACAGCGAGATCCTCACGGAGATCAACCCCGAGGTCGCCAAGGAGTTCGCTCTCTGGAATGTGGAGGTCGCACAAGAACAGGCGCCCGTCACGCGCTTTTCGTCCAGCTATGATCCGGGCAAGAAGTTCGAGGTGATCGCGCACTTCGACGGCGAGCCGCAGAAGCGCTTCGAAGCGAACCTGGGTTAAGGGAGCGGGGACATGGAGAAAAAGCATCTGGAGTATCTCGCCAAGAGCGATGACGTCGAAATGGCAGGGGTGATCGATAAGCTGCGCGAGTACGGTGCAACGCCCGATATGCTTGACTACCTGGCGGACACGATCCGAGGCTTGCGGGATCGCTACGGTCACATGAAGCTTGGTGGCGCATTGGGGCTTGATCGCGAGGCAACCCTCACAAACTCTGAAACCAAAGAGGCGTTTGTGGGACCGCTCCTGGTATTTCACATGGATGTGTCCCGCGAAGCCAGTCCGCAGATCCTAGAGACCACGGTGGTGATTGGTTTCATGCTTGACGAAAACGACAAGATCACGCAGCTCGTTAATATGGGCTAGCAATGGCGGAGTACCGTTTGTGGAAAGGGGTTTTCACAGATGGTTTGAGGGAACCGCATTCTGAGGAGGGTTCGGTTCCCATTTTTTCATCCTCCAGAAGGTGTCGTAATGACCAGTCCGGTTCAGGTTTCTACGGTGGACGCAATCCTCACCCGTGAGGTAATTGCGCAGGGCGAAACCGCCCTAGATGTAGTAGATCACAAGTGGGTAGGTAGTGCGCCTCGTCTGACCTTCGCGGGATGGATGAGAAATCACTACCACACCCTGAAGGAACTGCACAAGAACGATTGGATCAAAGAGTTCCAGTTATTTAAGTCGCAGCGTATTCGGGTGGGTAAGCACATGTACGGCGCCTATCGCTTTGTCATGGTTGTGCTCCCCTTGCTCGAACTCAGCTCTCTGTCGGACCTAACCCCGGAGACAGAGAAGCGCATTCACAAAGAGTCGCTTGTCTACACCTGCTATTTGGTGCATGACGAGTGTGGCATGATCACTGGTGTAGTCAACCCTGACTTTCTAAGAGACGACGTATGGCCGAGTCTGAACTCCAAGCGCAGTACCTGATTCGAGTAGTCGATTACCAAGGCAATTGCTGGTATCTGGGTGAGCGTCAAAACGTGGGCACAGACTTACTCCATCCGACTGAGATGGACGAAGAGCACTGCCCGCGCCCTATCGAGTACGAGCCCGGGACAAGGAACGTGATCAATGCGGCGCCCGTAACAAGAATACTGGGTGTGCGTGACGGTCACATTCCGTGGCGCAACTTCGAGATGTTTGAAGATTACGCGCAAGCCCTGGAACGGATGACGAAGCTAATGGATCTCGAATTCATCGTCCCACCGGCATACATGAAGGCTTTTTCGGATGACCTACCACTCTCGAAGCTGAAGTTTGATCTGCTGGTTGAGCGCTGCAATCCGATCTATCAGGTTGATACGGGTGTGGCAAGCGCCAGCGTGATGAGCTTTCACACGAACGTCTTTATCGAGTTGTGCTCGACACGTTTTGAAATCAACCCGAGTCGCGTGAAGCTGCACTGGGATGAGAAGTACAAACATCACTACACTGTGGAATCGGGTGAGGCGTACATTGTTCACGCACTGGTGCGCTATCCCCTTACCTATCGCAGGAAAAACAATGAACAACCAAAAGCAGATGGACAAGATCAGCAAGTTCCTCAGCTTCGTGCTACGGCATGAACCTGAGGCAGTAGGTATCACGCTGGATAAGGAAGGTTGGACGGACATCAACATCCTGATGCATGCCGCCGCTGTCACGGATCACATCAAGATCGTGTTCGATCGCGAGCTACTCGGTCTGGTAGTGGAGAACAACGCGAAGAAGCGCTTCGAGATCTCGGAGGACGGTTTACGCATTCGTGCAGTGCAGGGTCACTCCACCGAGCATGTGCAGCGCGACATGGTTCCGCACGTACCGGCGCCGCTACTCTACCACGGTACGGCAGCGAGCTCGATCGCTTCGATCATGAACGAAGGCCTTAAGCCCGGTGAGCGCCATCACGTGCATCTGTCAGCCAGTGTGGAAACCGCCATCACCGTCGGGCAGCGTCACGGCAAGCCGGTGGTGCTAGAAGTAAATGCGGGCCAGATGTATCACGATGGCTTCAAGTTCTATCAAGCCGAGAACGGCGTCTGGTTGACCGACCATGTACCGGTGAAATACCTTCACGTGGCGCTCGGTCGCAAGACTGAGATCGAGACGAATTACTTCAATCAGATCTACAAAGTACCGGCCCAGGTGCAGGAGAAGAAAGATGCTGAGTAAAGACGTCAAGGCACGCATTGCACGTAACAAGCGCCGACGCATCGCCATGAGAACCAAGGACGGGCGCTCGTTCTATCGCGTCCGGGCCGCAGCAGCCCCATGGAACATCTGGAAGTCACCTTTCTCGGCCAATCCGTGGCTCAAGGAACTCATCGCGCGATCCGACGAACTCGAACCCATCCCCACGGGCTTCTTCAATTCCGATATCCTCAAGGGCGGCTTCAAGCGCGGTGAGCTGATTCCGCTTATGGCGCCGCTTCGACCCTCCCAGGGCCGGTCTGATTTATTTGGCAGTATGTTGCGGCAGATTCGAGACCCGGCCTTGCAAAAGCGTCTGGCTGAAACCATCGTGATCTTTCCCAAAGAGCAAGACGCACAAGGTCGTTTCATGACACTGACGCGGGGTAAGCGACGTGGCGAAAACGCGGGCGCCTTCAAGATCGACCTGGAGAAGCCGTGGGACATTGTGGAGATGGCGACGGCTTTCTTGGGTGGTGACATTGTTGACATCAAGACACGGGAAGAAGCTGAGCGCCGGGTTCAGGAAGAACTTACGCAGAACCCAGACCTTGTGCTAAGCCCCATGTCGGATATTCACTTCGGCGACATGAAGCGCGGAATGAATGACGGTACAGTGTCTTTTACCACACTCGACTCGTATAGTTCCTTCGAGGAAGACGATGGAAAACAACTCTGAAGCAGTGCCGAGCAATCCGAACAACTGTGAGACCTGCAAGTACCATCCTGATCCGGACGCTACAGGACATTGCTACATGTTCCGGGATGAACCGACAGATGTGTGCATGCAGCATAGCGGTCGTGCCGTTCCCATCATCGCAGTGGAGAACGGTCAGCTGGTTCTCTCTCAGGCATTCCGAGCGCTGAGCGCAGGCGGCTTTCCGTTCTTGTAAGTACTGGTTTTCAAGAGGACCTGCAATTACCCGGCCCGGTATGGTCCTCTCTTTTTCTAAGGATAACGAAATGGCACATCAGCCAAAGGAAGTCCGGGTCAAGGACGTCAAACAAGGTAGGACGTTCTGGCTCGTGGATGTGGTGATCGTCGACGGCATGGCCGGTGAGAAACGGCAAGAACTCATGAAGCGCTATCCTCACGAACCCGAGCGCTGGGCCAGTGATGACGCCTGGGGACGTGCTCGCGTGAGAAAGCCGCAGCAACTCTTCGTTCACGATCGGCGCGACATTCTCGAGGAGTTATCGTGCCTCTTTGAGACATCGAAGTGTTTCTTTCGTTACAATGATGCGTTTGAGTACTACTGGATGGTAGCAGGCGTGCTCGCGCAAAAGACGCTGGAACTCGAAGCGCGTTTTCCCATCCACATCAACCCAGCGAAGAACTGGATCGGCAAGGATTCATCCCTCGTACTGGCCAAGGTTCCGCTCGACCCGAGCATGATTCCTAATGGTTTGAAGATCAACCGCTAGGAGTCGCGATGAGTACCCCAGTAGGCATGCATACCCTCGACCCCAACCTGGATGTACTGACTCCCGCAAGCGAGCAAGCCATCCTCTTTGGGATCGCCACCTTCGGCGGCACAGAGCTTGGCGTCAATGGTGGCGCAGGCATCGAGCACATCCTTGAAACGTTTCAAATGCTCAAGTTCAAGGCCGTAAATGAACTGGGCATGGCGACACCGACGTATTACATGTACTGCTCAAACGTGCAGCCGACTTCTCAGTTCGTCATTGCCGGTCCTGCTGGCATGAGCGTCGCCAACCAGACTCAGCCCCAGCATGTGCGCATGGAGCTGATCCTGAATAGCAGCGGTCAGATTGTGCAGGCTGGTGAAGTGTTTGTGACGGATATCGCATTTCCAGAAGCAGCTCCCCTGAATCCACCTAATACCTCCGAGGTGTAAATATGAAGCCTGTCCGTGCAGTCTGCGGCGCACTTATCGCAGTCTGTCTGAGCGGTCTCGCTATTGCTGGGCTTAACCCCAGTGGTTCTGGCGTGACCTTCTATAGTCCTCTCATTTCACAGAACAATAACAACACGGGGCCACGGGATACCATCGATGCCATTGTGAAGGATGCAACAGCCGAAGGCGGCAGTGTGGTGTTGTGTCGCAACCACCGCTGTCTCGACCTAGCAACGCATGATGACATGGGTGACGCTCAGGACGGGTACTACATCCTGTTTGATCGGAAGGATCCGGACTATCGGGACAAGCTTCAGAAGTATCAAGAGCGCATTCATAACTGGATTCAGCAAAACTGAGTTCTGCCAGGTCTTCGGGCCTGGCGTTTATGCCGTCTTTTTGTTTGGCTTTACTACGTAAGCCTTTAAATCACGATTGAAAAAAAAGATGGACACATATGACGTGCCTGACGAATACCTGAAGAATGGTACGTCAACTAACCCTAAACCACTAGTAAGGAGCAACACCATCATGAACGCACTCAACCTCCGTATCGTCGCCCGCGCTGCTGACCTGGCAATCGAAAACGCTGACACCGTTATCGAAACCGTCGGCGATGCAAACGACAACGTCACCAGCGATCGCTCGCTGGGTGACACGGTGATGGACGTCGTCACCAACAAGTTCTTCATCGGCAGCGTCGCAGCGCTCGTGGCAGCAGGTGCAGCATACGGCACCTACCGCTGGCTGAAGAAGGACGACAAGAAGGCCGCCACGCCGGCAGCTGCTCCGGCCGCCCCCGCTGCCCCCGCAGCTCCGGAGATGACCACCGAGCAGATGATCGACAAGGCTCGTGAACTCCTGACGGCGGCAGAAACGCGTCTGAAGGACACGAAGAAGGAAGGCACGACGGCGCAAGCTGCCGCCGCCTAAATAACACCCAGTAGTACAGGAGAGCCCGGGCTTCGGTCCGGGCTCTATGCCGCCAATTAACTCGATGGAGGTTATCATGGGCGACGGACTGAAAGGCTTAGCATTTGGATTCGGTGCCACCTTTGGCGTTATCGCGGGGCTGTATGCCGCGTTCAAGGGCATCGAGTTAATTGGCTACGCACAAGCCAAGCGCGAGATGTCGCGCGAGAAGGACCTGAAGGAACAAGTCGCGCAAGCCCGTGCCGAGAACCACACGGCTCTCCCGGAGCAAGCGTAAGTCAATCGTATCACAATCCCGTAACTCTTAGGAGCATTACCATGTTGAAACAAATCGCCTGCATCGCAGCATACGCAACGGGCTTTGCCCTTGGCACCTACGGCGCTTGCAAGGCCGTGAAAGCGATCGAACTGCGTTACCCGATGAAGGGCAACCCGCTCGACACCGACTTCTCACTCTTCAAGAAGCACGGCACCCTGAGCACGCTCGTGGGTGAAGGCAACAAGAGCGTCACCACGTTCACGTTCCTCGACGGCAGCAAGTACGTCTTCGAATGCGCACCCGACGAAGTCGACGCGAAGATCAAGCACTACGGCTTCCAGCCGCTCTAAGCCGCACCTATCCCAACGAGAAGTAGAAGTACCGTAACACAAACCCATCCCATCAATAACTGTTTGGAGCAACACCATGAAAGACATCCTCAAGAGCCTGCTTACGGGCGCAGCAGTGGCCGCCGCATTGGTGGCTGGTACCTACGGCGCAGCCCGCGCCATCGACGGTCTCGAACGCATGGCTTCCAAGAATGACAAGGTCGCCAAGCCGAAGCAAGAAGAAACCCCCGCGACGTAAAGCGGGACATCGGCGGGGGTTCTGACACGAGCCCCAGTCACCTCACTTAGCGAGAAACATCATGCAACTGTTCAGCACGCAGCACCGTTCAGTGGTTGCCGCCAAGTTCAAGGTCTCTGGCAACCCACTCGTGGAACTGTTCGACCAAGTCACGCGCATTCAACAACGTGAACTGAAGCCGACGGAAGAAGAACAACGCCTCATCAGTCGCAGCCGGGTTACGCGGGCGCTGTTGCAGTACATGGATCGGATGGTCGATCAGTCCTACGGTACACCGATTCACAATCGCGTGCGCATCATCGCTTACGAACGCTTCGATCCGACGAGCTCGGTAGAGGTGCTCATCATCGAGTTGCGCAAACGGATCTACAAGATCCAGTGCCTCAAGCAATCACACGTTTCATAAGGAGTCCATGATGGACATCGTAACTCTGTTCGGCATCTGGTTTCTCGGTGACGCAGGCAGCAGTGCGTTGCTCATCTCTCCTGCTGAACTCACCATTGCCTTGCTGTTCACCGCAGTCATCGTCACCCTGTACTTCAACCGTAGCTCTGAGCGCGAGCTCAAGGAAACGAAAGAAGCGCTCAAACGTATCAAGAGGCCCATATGAGTCTGCTGTTGACGCTGTACGTGCGCAGTAAAGTAGAATCGGCTATCGCCGAGGCGCACGAAGAGCGTGAGAAGAACGGCCCTCCGCTCTCGCTCACGCATCTGCTGGTCTTGACTTTTCTCGGACAGCTTATGAAGAAGGCTGACGAAAACAAGCAAGCTACTCAACAATCCAACAAGAAGGAAGACTGACCGTGATTATGCACTATCTGCACCTGGCCGCCTGGTTCGTGGGCGCTGTTGTCATCGGCGTTGGTTCCATCAGTCTCACCGGAAGCAACGCTCGCAAGACCTGCTACAAAGGTTACAGCACGTGGCAAAAGAAGCGCAACTAATGAAAGTGCTGAAAGCCTGGTGGAGCCTAGAGGCACTCTACTATCAATGCGAAGTCCTCTTCTTAGGTGCCCTGTTGGTTTTCTTCATGCTCGCATGCGTCGTGAAGTTGAAGTGCAAACCACGTATCGATCATGAAAAAGTCCAGCTTGCTATGGAGCAGCTGAATCGCTATACCGACACACGTTAATTAAGGAGCGCCATCATGTCCGCCAGTACTCACGAGTTATCCATGTTCTTCAGCACGAAGGCGTTGCTGCATGACGTGGAGCAACTTGCTGCACCGATTCAAGAGGACGATTTACCGGCGCGCGCTCAACGAGCAGACCAGGAAGTTGACGCAATGGACCGCGCCGATGAAGCCATCAAGTATCTGACGGCGATGGTGGATCGACATGCAGGCACTGCGTTGTATGCACAGGCTGTGGACATTGCCTTTGCGCCGATTCAAGAAGTGAACGAGAGTGGCCTGAAGCGCGTAGCCGAGTACTATCGCCGCGCTGAAGTTATCGAGACGCTGTAAAGGAGACAGGTCATGAATAGCCGTCATGTGAAAATAGGTGTTGCTGTAGTGACGGCTGGGGTAGGAATACTCATGAGCGTCTTTGCAATAAAAAAGCTTGACCGCAGTACGCAGTAGCAGTACAGTAGTAACACGGTGAGCAAGATAGCAAGCCGTAATAACTCTAAACCAAGTATGGAGCAAATAGCACATGAGCAAGAAACTTCCGAAGGCTGTTCGTCTGGCACTCATTCATGATGGAGTGGCCGAGGGCAAGCTGGACTATGTGGAAGACGAGATGACGTACGAGTATGAACACGCCATCCAAGCTATCCACAACGTCTCGGATCGCATTGAAGACGCACTGGCCTTCCTGAGCTTTAGCTCGCTGGGCTTTCGTCCTGAAGCACCGTGGCAAAACCAGCAAGGTTTGATGGCTGGTTACTAAGCAGCATAGACACCGGAGCCAAGCGCTCCGGTTTTCTCATCCAGATACGGAGTCTCACCATGTCACTTGCACAATCGATCTACGTTGGTTTCATCGTCTTCGGCGCCATCATCCTCACGAGCGCTACGCTCTACGGCAAGTTCTCGAGCAGCGCGTACGCCAAGATTATCCGTGACGTCCAGATGTACACGGCGGCCAACCTGTACTTGAAGTACGGGCGCGTGTTGCACGGCTTTATGGGTACGAGCATCATCATGATCAGCTGCTTCATCCCGCTGTTGCTCGGTTGGTACGTCGCTGCTGCCCTCACCTTCATCGTGTCGTTTGCACAATTTATCCGCCAGATGTATCTGATGGCTAAGGTCTCTAAGGATCGCAAGATTCTGAAGAGCGTGCAAGACATGAGCATCTTCGCTTAACTTCCAGGAGAGTCACCATGCATCAATTCGCACACATCCTTGCCGCTGTCCTGATCTTCGCTGTCTTCGCTGGCCTCATTCTCAAGGCGCACAACGCCGACGTGAAGGCACACGAACCTGCTCGCGCACCTGTCTGCCATAGCTCGTGCGCATTCACTGACCTGAAGACAGGTCACGTGCGTACCGTCGAGCCGAACTTCATGGACTTCTGTATTGAAGGTCTGGTCAACAAGCTCACCACCGATGGCTCACCGAGCCGCATTCATCTTAAACCCGAACCGGTTTAACAACAAGCCGCTTCAAACTCCGAGAGGTCCATCATGGTTAAGGCAGTCTCGCCCATCGCTAAGCTGATGGGCTTCCCGGCATTTGTGTGGATGCAAGAGGACAACAAGGTCGTCATTCAACCGATGGCAGTCACTGCTGTCCCTTCCTCTACGGTCGTTGAGATTTCTCAAGAAGCCCGACAACTGCTCGCTGATGAACAAGCGGGACGTCGTTGGGATTGGGAAATCTGAACGAATTGCTCCGGGTGCGTAAGCACCCAGTTTACGGGGGACCTTCGGGTCCCTCTTTTTTTGCGTTCTTTTTTTCTTGCAGATTTCCATGTTGTGTTGTGACTTGACTAATTGGAGAACTAACAACATGTGGAACAACCTCTGGACCCGTATCAAGCCGTACGTTACCTTGCAGATCTTCGTGAAGTTCTTTATCGAAGAGATCGCCATGCTCTTGGCCTTCATTGCCAAAGTCTGTGGCGACATGTTCACCAACTGGAATGGCGACGTTGATCCAGCGCGGCTCTTTCCGTATCTCTTTACGGCACTCTGCGGCATCGTCTTTCTGTGGCTCTCGTGGCTCGATACGATCTGGCATCACAACTTCAACAGCATGGCGTTCTCGGCAGGGGCGGTAGCCATTGCGACTCAGTTCGTAGCTGCGGCCGCTGGTGTGCGTATTAAGCAGAGCTCGGAGATCCCGATGCCCCCTGGTGGACCGAGTGCGAATGGTGGTGCAGGGCTCGGTGTACACAAGCCTAAGTCGTTTGTGAGACGGGTGGTGGGCGGTGCGATAGATGGTGCATTGAATAAGTAAAAACTGCACGAGTGCTATTTTATGCGGGGGAAATTCCCCTGGTGGTAAAACGATACTGTCTGAAGAGGGGTGCAAGTCCCCAGTGCCCTGATTGAGTGCCACGCACGAGGTCAGGAACGCTCAGGTGAGACGCCTGCGAAACGTTGGCACGAGGCACCAAGCCTCGGTGGTGTGGATGACGAGTGTGAGCGGCCACCACTGTCGGGAGACAGCGGAGCAATCGCAGGGCGCCGTGGGGGCGTCCGCAGAACATCTTCACACTTTAGCCGATGTAACAGTCCATGGTCTGATATCGATTAAAAGACCCACGCAGATTTGCGGCTGCGTCAAAGGGGTTCTTGCTGCCCTGACTGTGCTCTGCTGCAACAGTAGCATCGGTACGCCCAGTGTATCTGGGAAGTTGTCTTCTGGTCTAGAGCTCATGCTCCTAGAACGCAGCCTGCTGAGGATGGTATCCGTTCGGCGCACAGTTCACCGTGTGAGCGTCAGATGCTAGTGTGCGACTGGGTATAGTAGAAGTCTATCGAAACGGCCGTCTCCCCGGATGAGATAGATGAATCTGTACCACGGCCATCCTCAGTGGGATGCGGTATTTCCCCTTTTTTATTTTGTCAACTCATAAAACCAATGGAAAAACGAATGTTAGCGAAGGAGGATGTTCCGAAGCTGGTGCGTGTGATTGACGACGTGAACATACCCGCTAACGTGCGCCGCGAGCTCACGATCTTGGCACGTCAGCCGATCTGGGCAAACAACTGGACTACCGAGAACTACGAGTACAAGAACTGGGGTGCGCTCTTTATGGGCGACTCGGATGCAACCGCGCTTGGCAACTGCGAGCACGAACTATTCACCGATCACCGCACGTTCACTCTCGGTAAGTTCTGGCGCATCATCAAAGAACACTATCTGCCGGGCCACGAGTTGCTGCGCTACTGGGCACTCGCGTTCACTCACGGCATGGATGGGCACGTCCATATCGACGGCAAAGAGGAAGACTACTACACGACGCTACTCTATATCCACCCTGCCTGGCAAGCGGGATGGGGCGGTGAGCTGCTGTACTACGATGAGGCAATGACGGATATCGCTCACGTCGTAGTCCCCAAGCCACTGCGCGTTGTGATTGCGCCGGGCCACATTCCGCATCGCATCAGTCCGCCGACTCGTGACACGGACCAGCTGCGGGGTGTGTTGGGTTTTCGTTCGAGACTAAAAAGAGAAACATGAAAGAAATGGGCAGCTTGATGGATGAGGTCGAGATTTATGACGACATCATTCCAAAGGACATTCAGGCCCGCTTGACAGCAACGGTCAAGAAGGAGCTCTGGACGTATAGCTGGACGACGCACCCGGATGATCAGTATCCGGTGTGGGGACGCAGCGTCACCAATCCGATTCGGGGCAACCAGAATGCGGAGAAGAAGTTGCTGGAGGACGGTCATCAGATCGACTCGGCAGAAATCTGGAAGCAGTTTACGGACACCTTCCTGAAGGGTCACAGTCTTATGCGTGCGTTCACGATCGGGTTTCATCACGGTTGTGAAGGGTATGCACATGGCGATAACACGGACCCCGAAGACAACGGTGTCATGGGTAACGGACTGAATCTCTCGAACTACCGCTCGACCATCATCTTTGCAGTCGATGAGTGGCAAGCGTCGTGGGGTGGCGAGATGCTCTTCTTTAACCGTGACCAGAGCGACATCATCATGGCAGTGACGCCAAAGCCTTTCCGGGTGATTAGCTTCCCGGGGCTCTTGCCGCACAAGCCTAATGGACCGACCCGTGAAGCGCCGGAGTTTCTCCCGTTGCTCTCGTTTCGCTCCAAGCAGATTCTGCGTCGCTAAGACGCTTTCGTTACGCACTGTCAACCAACAACCAAAGAGTTTCGCATCATGTCGAATGTAATTGAATTGCTCAAAGAGCGCATCCAGTTTCACGATGGTCTGATCCCGGCTGAACTGCAAACAGCCGTGGCGGCCCTCATGCGTCAACCGCGCTGGGCCTATGGCTGGAAGAGTAACTCCGAGAAGGACAAGTATTCATTCTGGCATCGGCACTTCGCAGGCGGCGACCTGAATAGCCGTGTGAGTTGCCTGGAGCAGCTGCGCACGAGCCCGGAACATGCATCGGTGTATCAAGTGTGGGACCTGCTCAGCAAGACGATCCTGCAAGGTCACGAGCCACTGCGTGCATACGGCAACGGTCACACGTTCGGCTGCGAAGGCTACATCCATGTCGATAACCGTGACACGGACAACTACTTCTCGACGATCATCTACACGAACCCGGACTGGAAAGCGCCGTGGGGCGGCGAGACGCTGTTCTACTCGTTGGACGAAAAGGACATCATCAAGGCCGCTGCTGCATTGCCGTTCCGTATCGTGTCGTTCCCGGGTCACATTCCGCACAAGGCCAACGCACCGGCACGCGACTGTCCGCATTTCCGTTCGGCCCTCGTGTTCAAGTCGCACATCGCCGGGAAGCCAGTGGTGGAAGCGCCGGCCACTGGTATCGTGATGCCGACCGCGCTATGAATTCGCTCGGGATCAGTGTAGTGCCGTTTGGGTACGATCCCTACGAAGACACGCTCAAGCACTACCACACCGACACGACCAGCCACACAGGTCGCACCTTCCTGGAACATCTGAAGGGTACGCGCAAGCTCCTTCAGGATTGGGGGATGCCGGAGCATGTGTGTATTGCGGGGCTCTACCATTCGATCTACGGCACGAACCTCTTCACGGTGCAAAGCGCACCGTTCGAAGACCGGGACCTGCTGGCTGGCCTGATCGGTAAGAAGGCTGAGCGTCTGGCGTTTCTGTTCTGTGTGTCGGAGCGACCGAAGGCTTTCTTTGAGGCAGTCTACTCGCATCATCTGAAGAACCGGATCGATGGCAGCCTCATCGAGATCACGGAAGAAGAGCGATGTGATTTGATCGCCATTGAAGTGGCCAACCACATCGAGCAGAACATGGGCGCACACCTGATCGCCGAGATCTGGGATAAGCCCAAGCACAGCACATTGCTCACAGCGAAAGCCATGACGGCAATGCGTGTGTTCATGTTTAAGCACGGCATTCAACGTTAAGTCAGGGGAGGGCTTCGGCTCTCCTCTTATTCCGAGAACTAACAATGACTATTGAGAAACTGCTGTACCACGGCTCCGGGTTTGATCAGGACGAACTGATGCCGGGCTTCCTGCGTACAGGTAAGCGAGTGGAGTGGGATAAGGTCGAGAGTAACGACTGGCTCTACACGACCACCGATAAGGACGAAGCCATTGCGATGGCGTTTGCGTCCATGATCGAGAAGACGTATGGCTCGACCGAGTATGAGCGCAAGGGCAACCACATCCGAGTGCGCTTCCCGATGGAAGTCACGCCGTCTCTGGACGAGCTGAAGAAGCTCCAGCTTTACCTGTACACGATCCGCCTGGATGAGGCTGACGGCTGGCAGAAGAACGCCAACGAGCACAACCAGATCAAGACCGAGTGGAAGACGCAAGGTATCATCGACAAGAACATCCTGGGCAAAGAACAGGTAGACTTGGTGCGCTGGCTCGCCAATAAGCGGGTGGAGTTGCGTGGTGGTGGTAAGGGCGATGTGGGTATGCCCAACATGCTGGTGCATTGGTGATGAGCGCGCCTGACTTAAGCCACGAGGCCTGCGAGAAGCGCCTAGAGATCGAGCGCGTGGCCCATCTGATGGATCGCTCACGTCATCTGCTTGAGCACGTGCTCGAGCCGCTCCTACGTGATCTGGAAGCCGCTGGCGTGAAGCTGGAGGTTGGGAGCACTTCAGGTAGCAAAGGCGAGCGGGCGCACTACGAGATTCGGCTTGATCACCCGAACTATCGGCTGCACTCCTTTGTCTACCCGACATAAGGGCAGGGAGGCTTCGGCCTCCCCTTTATGCCGTCAATTTTACTTCAGGCATATATCACTTCTATGTACTCTGGGCAGAAGTTACTTGCCTGGGGTATCCTTTGGACGGTTATAGATTCTCGTCCTCTCCTACTAAGCTGTAGACATTTGCGACGATATAGATTCCGAGCATTGTCATACACGCAGCTTGGTTTATTCCATTTCTCAATAGAGAGAAAATCATGTCTGACAATCAAATCGAGCAGTCCGCTGGTGAAGATGGTGTGAAGTCCATTCGTGAAAAGTGCTACGCTACTTTGCAGGTGGGCGACGCCTCCTTGCGGATGCGCGACTTCACGGTGACTTCGGAAAGCTTGCTAGGTTTTGCGCAATTCGCCTTGCCCTTCACGGTGAAAGAAACGGGTATGGGCATCACGATACCGTTTGGTGTGACGATGTCGGCGTTGTCCAAAACGAGCAAAGTCCCCGACCACATCGCGGTGGCGCGACTCTTCCTGGCGCAGTTGAAAGACGCAATGGTGAGCCCGGATGTGAAAGCCCGTTACGGCGAGCTGTCGTTCTACGGCGAGAACGGGGAGGAAGAAATGCTGTACTTCCTGCGCGACGTTTCCTTGATGGGTAACTACATGAATCAGCCGGGTACCCAGATGGAGCGGCAATCGCGTTCGACGTTAAACAGCATTTGCTCATCCGTCGTGCGTGACTGGAACGATACGCCAATTGGCCCGAAGACCACTGCCCGCAAGGCTGATGGTCAACTCGTGACGCAGCCGGTTACGACACTTAAGGTGAAGAACATTCTCATCTACGTGCGGCCGCTTAGCAACGGTGAGCTCGACCGCCCGCACAGCGATGTCTGGGGTACGTTCGACTTCTTCGGCTATCCGTCGCTCATCGCGCTGGAGCATCAGTTCATTCAGAACCTGAGCTCGATCCTGTCCTCTCCGGAAGGGATCGCGGACTCCATCAAGACGGCGTTCGCTCGCGCGTTCGCTTTCTGGAAGGTCGACGAGGTGATGACGAACTTTAACATCCGGACGACGAATATGGGGTTCAAGTACTGTGATCCTCGTATTCTGGAAATGGATGGTGGCAAGTACGTGCTGCGTGCGGAACACGTCATGCGTGATCCTCAGGTCGTGCGGCAACGTCTGCTTGAGCGCACCAAGGCGATTAACACCATGCCTGGCTACACCTCGGCCGCCACACTGGCTAGCTAAGTAACTGCTCGATGCGCCCGGCTTCGGCCGGGCGTTTATGCCGTCTCCTTCTTTTTTGCATTCAAATAAAATTCAGACAGATATAATGCAACTAGTACGTAAGTAGAATCTTACACCCCCCGCGATCGTATGCGGTAGTGGCTACCAACCAAGTGAGAACCAACATGGCTACTTTGCAAGAAAAACACATCCGGACTTTGGACCAGGTCTTGGGTAAGGAAATCTCTGGCATGTATAACCTGCGCACTGAATTGCAGGAGTTCATGTCGAACGAAGAAATCAGTACGTTGCTCAAGCGCACTGACCATCTGTATCAAAAGGGGATCAAGCAAAACAATGGTCGTCCTTACAATCCGCGTTATCGCTTTAACCGCCTCATCGACGGCGACACGGTCCACCCCCAGATCGTGTTCCAAGTCCTGATGCCGGGTAACCATCATCACACCGCTAGCGTTATCGGCGAAGTCGTGCTGGACCTGGACTTGGCGGATCACGGAACGGTGACGTTCCTGCTGCCAGTCGAATCCGATGCCAAGAAGTTGGCGCGCGAGAACGGCTGGAAGGCAAGTGAGGCTGAGTTGAAGGCACTCGATGATCTGATCGCGGCTGCCAAGAAACTTCAGGCATTTGGCAACAAGAACTTCCCGGTCAATGTGCAGGTCGACAGTAATGGCGTAGCTGTAAGCGCGCACTACAACGACCCGCTCAAAGCCGCACGTCTCGCGCTGATTGCGAGCTAAACCCACCCCGTTATACAAGGACCGCTTCAATGCCCAGCATCAATCGCCAGAACTTCATGACGATCGGTGAAGTCGAAGGTGCAGTGCTCAGCCAGATCACCAACAACACGGCTGACTACAATACCCTCGCCAGCGCCCTCCAAGCGGCCACCAGTGCCGTTGCAGCAGCTTATCCGAGCCAACCTATCCACTACAGCTACTGGGCGTTCCAGAACACTTCTGGTGCGTGGATCGGGCAACTCGACGTTTATCGTGGTGAGAGCAACCCCATGCAGCATTGGGATGTGGCGCTGAACTTCACGATGGACAATCTGGATGGCGACTATACGGCGGTGGTCAGCACTTTGCAGACCATCAACTATACCCAGTCCACTTCCGCAATTGGCACGTTCACGCCGCCAGTGCAAGACTAAAAACCAACTATACGGCACGATCAGGACCCGGGGGTGAGAACACTCCTGGGTTTATGCCGTTTACACTACTACAGTGAGGATGCAACATGTTTAACATCAATGAATTTTTCGGTGCACCCTTGAGCAAAGAAGGGGAAGAGGTGGAGCGAGTTCGGCGTGTTCAAGCCTACGAGCAGGAGCTCGCAGCCCTGAAGCCTGTCACTGGTTGGAAGCCCAAGCATGATCCGAGCTTCTACGATGCGCGCATTCCCGAGTCCGAAGTCGAACCTGAGATCGCTGAAGAGCTGCCGGAAGGCCCTCTGCATATTCGGGAATCGGACACGATCTCACTGCCGGGTCGCACGGCCGCTGAGCGCGCAGGTCGCGCAAGACGTGAAGACCGCAAGGCCCTGAAGGCCACGCGTGAGGCGAAGAAGAAACTCAAAGCCGAGCGCAAAGCGGCGCGCGAAGCATTGCCACCTGTGAACCCCGACCTCACGGGTCTGGAGTTACAGCTGGATACGTTCTTGCGCTCGATGAAGCGCACCACGGAATGGCTACGTGGTAAAGCCACCATCACGCAGATTCTCGAGGAAATGCATCAGCGTCCTGAAGTCTCGATGGATGGGATGGAAACCTACGTCAAGCGGATCGCCGATCTGTCCAAGACACAGGACACGTTCAAGATGATTGTGCCTGCTATTGGTCAGCGTTTGCTCGCCGTTTGCTTGGGCTACAATACCTGGGCAGACATGAAGGCAGCGTCCCTCGTGAATCGCAACAATGTCAAGAACCTGCGGCTTGGCATGCCGATGGAAATTCCGTTGACAGGACTCGTCTCGGTGCACAAGGTCGAAGAGATCTTGCGCAAGAAGAAGGCCGGCGTGAGGACACTGCGTCCCCTGCGTAATGACGAAGCCGAAGTCTTCCGCGGCGAGATGATGGTGGGTAAGTTTGCCGCCAGCCAGATGGGCGACCTGATTGACGATTACGCAGCGATGTTTCGCACACCGTGGTTGGTGGGCGATAAGGATACGTTGAAGGCAATCGCAGTCAAGCGTTTCTTTAAGCTTGATAGCGTGGAAGCACTCACGCCTTACCTGATTGCGAAGACCTTTCCCCCGGGCTTCAGACCAGGTATCATCGAGAAGAAGGAGTCGCGTCTGTTCTTCCACATCCGTTCGGCCATGCTGCGTGAAGTGAAATTTACGGCCCTTACAGCCTTCGAGGAACTCAAGCCTTGGTGTGCTACTCCGGAGATCGAGGAAGAGCTCCTGCGCACGATTGGAGCGATGTCAAGCGGGAAGCCCAACCGCTTTGCCCAGTTTGTGCGACGTCGCTACGGTGTGGTCATGCTGACACTGGATCACGTGCACGGCATTGGCCTCATCACTGAGCGCGATAAGATCACCACGATCATTCCGCTCGAACGCAAGGAAGGCAAGGAACTGCGTCGTGAGACGCTCTCGCTTAAACCCAAGGTCGAGTCGAAACCAGCAGAACCCGTGGATTACGATGAACAACAACCCGCGTTTATCGAACCCCCTCGCGTGGCGCTCACCAGTCACGATCCGGCATTCAAGGACGCGTTCAAGGACCTGAACAAGCGCGATCGCTAACCCTCACTGAAAAGGAGAACACACATGGAACACGCAACCCTGATGGACAAGTTTCTGGAGTGCTTCCACTTCGGTGATACGGCGTTCGGTCTTCGACTGGGCTTCAAGGCAGCAGATGTGGATTCGCTGGCAGTCGAACGGGTGATGGAGATGCTGCTGGCACGCCCGCAGCCGCTCTTTAACCGGCCGCGCTTTAGCGAGTACACTCTGGAGCCTTACACCACGATGGACGGCGTGGTGGGCATTGTAATCAAGACGAAACCTGACAGTGACGGCTTCGTGAAGGAAGCGCAACGCATTCTCTTCGTGCCCCTGAACGACGTCACCTCGTATCGCCACAAGAACGATGGGGAAGAGATTTACACCATCGAACGCGATGCGAAGCTCGTCTACTGTGATGAACTGGACGCGGTGAGTGAGGCTGCGAAGAACCTCACCACCGAACTCATCGATCGTATCAAGAACAAATAAACCAAGGAAGCATCATGGCAAACGGTATCATTCATCACAACGGCGTGTACAACATCTGGTCAACGGTAATGGACTCGCCGTTGTTCGTGAGCGGTCTGACTCATCAGATGGTGGTGGACTACATCCGTGAGAAGCACGGCGAGGAAGGCCTGAGGATACTCTCCGAGCGCTTTGAGCAAGCACACAAGAGCGGCTGCGATGACATGCATCACGGTCACACGCTCGATGACTTGATCAACGCCAACCGCGCCGGCGAGAAGGGCGCACACATGCCGAAGGACGACTTCCTCAAGAAGTTCTTCACGATCGAAGCACGCTTTCTCAGCCAGGAGAACTAAGAATGAGTAATTTCGTTGACCGTAAGAACTTGGCCCTGCATATCCTCGGGGTGACCAACGCACGCCTGATCAAATTCTACCTGATGAATGCCATCTTGACGCGTGCCGAGCAAGCTGAAAAAGCGCGTGAGAAGAGTGGCGGTAAGTCGGCAAGCGGGCGCTACATCCCGTTCGCGAACTCGGTGGAATTCTCG
>OULI01000008.1_pt1 | contig 26050 bp, 46 predicted proteins | sample 1690721 | NCBI WGS metagenome assembly OULI01 (sample SAMEA3914788, study PRJEB12502) | metagenome | biome: forest; material: soil | place: Canada | collected 2011-07-03 | depth 0.1 m | reverse complement strand
GAGCACCATCTTGCTGGTTTCATCCAGCGACAGTACATCTGCGACTTTACGGATCAACATGGTACTTTCCTTAGATGACGTCATAGAAGGCGACCCGAAGGCCGCCCGCTTTCAATGTTGCTTATTCGGATGTGACCACACTTTCGGTGATCTTCTCCGGCGTGAGTACGATGCCGCACCACGCAAAACCACCCGCCACGATGGCCGGGAAGGGACCGTAGCCGTCAGATGGGGACACTTGTGCTTCGAGGATGAGATCGCTGTCGCTCGTGCCCCAGACTTTCCAGCCGGTGGCAGCTTCCGCGGCTTCGTAGGACTTCAAGTCCTTGAATTCCACGGTCACCGTGTGCTTCGTCTCGTAGTGCTTCACACCCGAGAGAATCAGTTCGTGGTTGCCGGCATCACTGGAGATGCGCTCGGCATCAGCTTCTGATATGTCAGCCGGATACGGGAACGGGTAGCGGTTCGATAGGCGCAGTTTCATTTTTGTTCCTTCTTACGGTATTCAGGTTTAACATCCACCAGCACAAACGGCATGCTGTCCTCATCAAAGCGCGGCTCCGCACGGTAGCGGAACTGGAACTTGCACTCACCTTCAAACTCATCGAAGGTGGTGTTGCTGATCGACTTGTCGAAAATCAGTTGCTCCTCAGCAACGCCATCGGAATCGCCGCCGATATCCTTCCAGATTTTCGGCAGGCTCAGGAGCCGATCGATTTCCGCTTTCGCGGCTTCGAACGTCGGGTAAATCTTAGCCGCATCAAAGTCGGGATGCCAGATGCTCTGGCCGCCCCAGCCGGTACCCTTCACGGCTTCGTCATCCACACGGTACTTGACTTCCAAGAGCGGCGGTTTACCCGTGTCGCCATACGGAACGTACAGATCCATGATCACGGCAAAGCCTGTGACCTTCAGGGCATTGACATCGAAATTCGGCAGCTGATTCATGTCCAACTCCTTGGTTGATGTTAAGTGTTAATCCCAGTCACTTTGCGGGGGCAGCTTGCGGGGCAGTTCTTTGTACGCATCATTGAGCTCGGCTAAGCGCTCGATTACCGCGATGGTTTCGTTCTCGATCAGGAAGTGCTCCATGATCACTCGGCTGATGAACGCCACATCGCGCGCAAGCACCGGCTTTTCCACCACGTCTTCTTCAGCGAAGTAGAGCACCCGCGGCCACGTGCATAGTGGCTCGTCCTTGGGGTTTAGCATCAGCTCAGACTGGCGATACTGCGAGTGAATCACCCGCATGCCAACCAGCAAGAAGTCTGCGTCGATGCGCTGGCGCTTATAGCCTTCTTTCTCGGAAGTCGAGAGCTTCTTGATGGCGAAATGCAATCCGTTTTCCGTGACGGCAACCGTGCGGATGGTGTGGCGACCACGGTTGACGATGTGAAACAGATTGAGCTCGGTGATGAGTTGGAAGTTGCGCTGCTGCAAATCATCCAAGACGTCATAGAAAAGCTTACCTTGCTCAGTCTGGCTCTTTCCGTATTGTAGGATTCTCACTGCGCTTCCTTGGTTTGTTGTGGATTATTTCTTGCGAAGGTCAATCCGGGCCTGCACCGTCTCCTGCATTTTCAGCAGGATGGCGATGTAGGTTTTGAGGATCGACACAGAGCGGGTCACCTTCATGGAGGCCAACTCCAGCGCGTCTTGATGTTGCGAGGAATACGTGCAAAACTTTTCGCCACTGATGCGAGCGAAGTAGCGCGAGAGTGCCAGCAACTCATCGAGGTAGAGCTGAGCGCCCTGCAACGAAGTGCCGATGAAGCGCAACTTCATGCCGTCGACGCTAATCACTGAGGCTACAGCAATACGCTTAGCGACGTGGTCGCGCAGCCTATCTTCCGTGAGCTCTTCCGGCAACTCAGGGACCACCGTCGCTTCGATCTTCGCAAGAAATTGTTCTACGTCGAACGTCATGATTAAAGTCCTTTAAGTAGAGCACCGGAAGCGATGCTCAAGTAAGTGATATATGCCTCAGTCCACCTTGAATGCACCGACCTCGAAGGATTCACGAATGATCCCATCGTCCTCCCGTGCTTCCTTGGGCAGAGCGAGAATACGTGTGACGACATCCAGCAGATCGCCGGCCAGGCTTTCGTAGCCGCCCCAGTGTTTCAGTGCCCAGGCCGTGACCAATTCACGTTCCTGCTCGACGGTCGCAGCCACAAACCAACCGCGTTCCAGAAAGAAGAAGAGTGCAACCGTGAGTGAGAGCTTGGCGAGCGATGAATCCACGAGCGTCAGACGCATCAGGCGCGTGATCTTCGAGGTAGGCAAACCCTTGCGCGTTACGCGGTAGAACGACGCGCTGCTCACCGAGTGATCCGCGACCTCGGAGGCAACCGCCCAGATGTCTTCTGGCAAGAGACCAAGCGCGCACGACGGTTCACTGCCGAACGTGAGTGCCGTGAACGATTCGAAGATGCCGATCGGTGGCAAGCCTGTTGCAGAGGCGCGCTCGGTGATGTCGCCAATGACATCACGCATCGTATCGTTGAGTTGGTGATTGGTGTGACGGATAACGCTCATGCTACTTCCTTTTGTTTTTCGCTGAGAATGTAAGCAGTCAAGATCTGACTGATGGAAATGATGCGGTTGCAAGCCTCACGCGCAGGTGGGCTCACGTACTCTTGTCCCGAATGAGACACGTACAGTTTCGTGATGTCCGTGAACTCCCCGTTGGTTGCCGCTGAATTACGCAGCCACCAACCAATCAGGATCGCCATCACACGGACTTCATGTTCCGGAACGTGGGCGACAATGCACTTGTTATCGTGCGCCGCATCCTGATAGAACTTCAGACGCAGGCGACTGCCGTCCGGAATGCGCGGGTCACGACTGATTGTGACACCGCCCCGGTTGCGCAGGGCCAAGAATGCAAACGAGATGATTTCCGTTGCGAACTCGATATGACTGCTCGCCGTCATGAAGACGCGCTGATCATCCGGCAAGCTTTCAACCCAATCCAGCACACGCGCAGTGTGCCGGACGATGCTGCTATTCAGGACTTCACTCATGGTTGGTTATGGGTTATACTGCGTAAAAGGGACGCTTGTCTTCGATCAACACATCGAAGACGTGAGTGAAGTCGTACACGGCACGACGATAGTCACGACCCTTCGGGCGAACAACTTCGAGTGTGAAACCCAGCGCGCTAGTGAGCGCAGGCACCTTCTCGATGATGTCCTTTGCAAAGATCTGGTCATGCGCCCTCTTCCAGTCCTGGGTCTCGAGTGCCGCGTAGCGAGCCGTCGTGCAGCGATCATTCAGGATGAGCAACTCACGAAACTTCGCCCGCTCGTCATCCGACTTGTTCATCCCCAGCATGGAGAGAGGAACAAGGAAGCCTTCGCCTGCTGCATTGGGGTGACCTTCCGGAAATTCAGGCAGGAGATTATGCGGGTCACTGAAGTCCCCTGCCGTACCCGTACAGCGCCCGCGATCCGAATCACGGTTATAACGGCAGCCCAGATGCGGGCTCTCCGCATCATCGCCGCGCACCGTTTCGTAGCCGCGGGTGTTGATGACTTCGATGATCGTCACGAGCTTGCCGTCACGTCGCTTATACGACTTGCCCAATTCGAACGGCAGACTGCCCTCGATCGAATAGCACTTGTTGTTCCACATCCATTCCGATAGCGTGCCACTGATTGCAACCATTTCGTTATCCTTGGTTATGAAAGATACTGGTAGAGAGTCATGCAGAGAATCACGGTCGCGCCCGAGAGCATTGTAGAACAAAACCAACGAATGCGTCTCTGTTTATTGCCGGGACCTTCTTGCATGTAGAACGTGAGCTTCGTACCCAACGATCCATCGGACAGCATACATGGCGCCGGGATACGAAAGATCCGCTTGCGCTTCTCGTAGCGATACAGTTGGATGGTTGAGAAGACCTGAATCGGCACGAAGATAAACATCAACACCTTCAGGAATATCAACATGGTTATCCTTATTCGATGAATGCGGAGACGTCCACGCAAAAGCGTGCCGCGAGCTTCTTGGAGGTGGCCTTACTCAGACCACGCTTGCCATTGAGGAACGCACTGAGGGTGGACTGCGACGCACAATCAAGCAGGTCCTTCTGCTTCAGGCCGTGGGCTTCCATGAGCGCCTTGAGGAGTTCGCGCGGAGCGACCTGCGGATACTCGATCTCGCTTTCCCACAGGGAGATAAGACCAAGCGCAATCTCGTATAGACCAAAGAGCTCGTGACCTTCCACGGATGCACCCATATCTACGAGAAAGTTCGTGTTGATCACCAGCGTGCCGTATTCCTCCTCAGTACGACAGGGCTTGAGCGGGAAGTACTTCAGGAATTCCTTGTACGCCTGGAGCAGAATTCCAGCTGCGATCTTCTGTTCGACTTCAGTCATGCTGGTTCCTTGTGAGTTATACCGTGGGGGTGCGTCGCTCGATCTCGTCGAGCAAATAGTTCACGGTGTGCTGACCGATAACGTACTGCTCCAAGACGGTCTCGGTACTTGCCATGAGCGCACTGTTCTCTGTATGTCCAAGAGCCGAAACAGCGCGCTCGCTCAAATCCTCAAAGCCTTTCTCCGACAGAAAGCCAAGCTGAATATCGGCTTCCGCTGCTACTTGCCGAAGTGCAGCCTGCAATACCGGATCACTCTTTATGCTAATCGCCGTGGCTGCCTTGAGCGCTTTGATCATTACGAGAAGTCGATCGGCAGAAACTGATACACGAAGGCTCATTTTACTACTCCTTGGTTTATAGTTGGTTAATAAATATTTAAATCATGTGGTGTTATTCACCAGCCCTGTTTCCAACCGTAAGGACAATTCATGCAACACGAGCATCACACTCATGCTGCACCGAAGAAGACGACGCGTGTCTACAATCGCAAGAAGAAGACGCTCGATAACCGCGATGAAGTCTACGCGGGTCATCGTCTGTTTGCCGGAGCAGCAATTCCCCCGAAGGTTGACCTGACGCCGCACACCGGTCCGGTCTTCGATCAGGGTGATCTCGGTTCGTGCACGGCCAACGCCTGTGCAGGTGGTCTCGAGTACGAAGAGAACATCCAGAACAACAACGACGCAGCCGTACAGCTTTCGCGCCTGTTCCTCTATTGGAACGAACGCAATCTGGAAGGCGATGTCGACCAAGACGCAGGCGGGGAAATCCGCGACGTGATCAAGGTTGCCGCCCAGTATGGCGCACCGCTGGAAAAGACGTGGCCGTACGCCGTGGAACAATTCACGGTCAAGCCGAGTCTCGAAGCCTACACCGAAGGCCTGCAACATAAGGCGCTTCAGTATCAAGCCGTGCCGCAGAACCTGCAAGCGTTCAAGCACGTGCTCGCCGTGTTCAACCGTCCGATCGTGATCGGGATTACCGTTTACGATTCGTTCGAAGGCGACGAAGCCATGAACACGGGCGTCATTCCGATGCCCAACACCCAGACAGAACAGTGTCTCGGTGGTCACGCTGTGCTCGTCATCGGCTACGACGACAGCAAGCAAGCGTTCCTCGTGCGTAACAGCTGGGGCAACGTGTATCCGCCGGCATGGCCTGGCTCGCAAGAGACCGGCTCGTTCTGGCTGCCGTACGAATTCATGATGAATCCGGAACTCGCAGACGACTTCTGGGTCGTGCTGAAAATCGCTGGCTAATCTCGGTTAGCAGCCGCCCGGGGTTTCCCCGGGCTTTATGCCGTCTTCAGATCAACGTTAATCGGAGGCAGTGAAAAGGGCCGCCCTTCAATTTCGATCAGAAGCTTGCCACTCTTACAGCGTTTGATGAGCTTACCTTCTTTGCCAATGATGCGCCGGATCTCGGGATCGATACCGATATCCCGGAATCCATTGATAACCACATCCTTACCAATACTGCTCTCAATCTCACTTTGTTTCATTGGGGATTTCCTCGACTGCCTTGTAGAGGATCAGATAGCCCAGACCCGTGGTATGGATCACGGACACAATCTGATCGGCGAGATCGTGTTTGTTAATCCAATCGCACATGTCTTCAATACCACGCGAGCCACCGATGCGCTTGGGAAACACCTTGAGTTTCTCTTCAGCCACAATACTCTCCTTGATCGTTATAACACCTATACGCGCGGGATGCCGCTCTTTTCGAGCTCTTCAATCGCGCCAGGCTTGGTCATCTCTTCGACGAATGCCAGCGACAGACCGATCTCGTTCTTCACGAAAACGGCGTGAATTACTGCTGCCGACAAGCCATTATCGCGCATGAGTTTGATCATTGCCAAGTTATGCGCTGCGATTTCATCCCACGTCGTGGGCTCCCTTTGATCACTCACCTTCTTTTTCTCACCCATGTCACTGCTCCTTAGATACGACGTTGATACGTCCAGTTGGAATAATCGAGGAAGTTAGGACTTCGCAGTTGCAGTCCGTAGTTGGCGAGTTTGTTGGAAATCTCCGTCACGGAAGACCTACCTAGCCCTGGTAAGGCAACCAGTCCGTCAAAGGGCCACGTAATAAGCATGCCGATGGTGAAGATGCGTGAATCCAACAGACACTGCTGAATGCGTTTTTGTAGCCCCAGTGCCTCGATGGAGGTACTCATCAACACATTCTGCCGATCCGGGGACGGTAGTTCCTGAAGAAAGATCCGGCGGCTATGTAACTCCGTCAGAATCATCTCCAGAATTCTGGGTGTCATTCCTTCCAGCAATTTCAGCTCAGCGATGGACACATACTGCAAGGCTCCCAGAGCAGCTAAGCCTCGCTTGTTAAGCACGCGCTCTACGTCAGCTGGCCAGCGAACCTGAAACTCTTTGTCCGACACGTCTGCTAAGACTAAGCTCGGATCCAGCTCGATGAGACATGACATCGGCTGCTCTTGGCCAAACGTAATCTTAACAACAATCCCGCGGATCGTCAGTGTGCGAATCAAATCGATATTGAACGAGCCATTGTTCAGTATCTGAGCAGTGATCGTTGCAAGATTAGCGAAGCCGAGTTGTTGAAGTACCGTTTCGATGGTTGGTTGATCCATGTTGCCCTCCTTGGTTTTTTGTTGATGAAGAGTCCGGGGCTGGGGAAACCCGGACTTTATGCCGCTTAGTACAGCTGCTCGATACCGATTTCGAGCTCCTGCACAAAGTCATCGATCTTGGCTTCCAGCATCAACATCGCATCCGGATACTGCTTTTCAATTGCGTTGTAGTCGGCGTACCAGCCCACGATGATGTTATCCGCCATGTCAAGGTTGGTCACCACCGTGCCCCCCATCTTGCGCACGGCACTTTCCAATCCCAACACAGGCCGATTACGAAACGGTCCAACAGTCGCCGTCGTCTTGCCCGTGAAGTAGATGTTCTGGTGAATGACCATATTGCTCTCCTTGAGTTATACTGCGGTGAAAAGTTCCCGTGCTTCAAAGGTACGGTTCGGAAACATTACCGTCAATGTCTCCAATACCGTCACCATGAAGTCCGTGGTGAAGATTTGGGCCTCACAGCGGACGTTCGTCCAAGCGCGCCCAATCTTGTCGTCTTGCCATTCAGTGCCGTCACCGACGTACAGATGTCGGACAATGTCACCGTCCTTCGTGACCTGTCGCACCACCCAGCCAAACGACATGCCGGTTTGAATCGCACCTTCGAGCGCATTGATGGAGTCCCGCACGCCCTGATCATAGGCACGCATCACATCGAAGCGTGCCTCACGGTCGGGGAGTACCGCCTCAACAACGGCCACGAGGGGATGCTTGGGTGTGCTCATGATGCTCCTTTTCTTAAGCGGGACGGTGGATCTTAAATAGGGCATACTTCTTGATCCAGCAGATGAGTTCGTAAAAGTCAAAGCACAACTCGTCATCCCCGTCCATGAGGACTGCAAAGTCGTTCTTCTGATCAATCTCGTTCACATTGAAGTGAGCAACGATCGCTAAGAATTGCGGATCCACTTCCTCCACAATCTCAAATCCCGAATACTGCAAGACCGCCATGCATGCCGTGAAGTTACCATTGGTATCGATAACATCCCGGGTTTTGTATACAGTTGCTTTCGTGCCGCGCATTTAGATAGGTTCTCTCTTTCATGGAAATGGCATAAAACACGACCTAGGGCCTAACGCTCCCCAGGTCGTGTCTCACTTACAGCTTGTTGTTATTCCCAGCGGTCGATCAGGATTTCACGCGCGCCGCTTTCGGTCGTCACACGCAGCAAGCGTTGCTCTTGCTGACCGCGCGTCAACGACAGACCGCAGATCTGGTCCTTGGTCGGGCCTTCGAACGGTGCCGTGTTCGCGTAGGCCATCACCACCGACGAGTACGGATGGTATTCCGACTTCAGCAGTTGCGGGAACAGTGCATTACCCGCTTGACCGTGATCCACCGACGCCGTGTCGTACGCACCCGGAATCGAGAACAGGATCTGTTCCTTCATGTGCGGATGGTTCTGACCGGTCCAGTGATGCGGCATCGGGACGATCATGCCCACTTGACGGTACGTACCCGGCACGAGGTTCCAGTTCGCTGCCGGCACCGGCAGCGGCTTGTCCGAGAACTGGTCGCGACCCATCTTCGCGTACGGCGAGGCTTGATGGTCGTAGAAGAACAGGCACGGCGACTCAGCCACAGCCGCTGTCGCAATACCTGCAAAGAACTCCACCTGCGGGATCTTGATCTCGAGGTTCAAGGCCTTGGGCAGGACTTCTTCCACGAACTTGTTCCACGACATGTTCACACGCGGCAGGTTCAGCGGCGCATCCACCGGCTTCGGCTTCGCGCTCGTCTTCAGGTGACCGAAGATCGAGACCGGTTCGTCAGCCTTTTCTTCAGCGACCGGCTTCCAGATGATCACTGCTTCGGGCACGTCCGCCGGCACAGCCAGACGTCGACGCAGGGATTCCGTCAGGCCGTTTTCGGTGAAGAACTTTTCCGCTGCATCGACCGCACCTTCAGCGGGCGCCGATTGTGCTTGACGATACGTGGCTGCGCTCGTGATCTTGCCGAAGCGCTTCTTGATTGCGTCGAAGTCCGCGCCGTTCGCGAGCAGCTCCAGTACGTTGCCGCACGAGTCGCTGTGCATCAAACCAGCCGAGGACGTCGCAGCTGCGCGCCACACGAGGTTGTCGCGCACGCGTTGGTTCTTCGATGCATCACGCGCAGCGGCCAGGTTGAACAGGAACATTGCCGGCCCCTTGATGATGTTCTGATTTTGCAGCACATCAGCATCGAGGATGGTCTTCAGCTTGGTCAGGACAGCGAGCGAGTAACGCGGTTCAGCCAGACGCGCCGACAGCATTTCGAAGTCCGCCCGCACGATTGCAGCTTGCTGGTACGGCGTCTTGTGCGGCATGCGCGCGAGCATGTTGTCCGGCAGTTCCACGTACATGTGGTTCCAGCCACCCGAGAGCGGTTGACCCAGCACGCGGAATTCGGTCTTGAACGAGCCCGAGATCTTGCCCGATTCGACGATCGATTGCATCATCGACACGAGCGAGAAGAACGAGTTGCTTTCGTCGAACGTGACCGCGTCCCAGATGGCCGAGCGAACCTTGCCTTCAGCGTCGATGAACGCGATGTTGGCGTACTTGTTCACGAAGTCGGTACAGCAGCGACACGTGTAATGCTGGCGGCGATCGTCCGAGAACGAGGCCAAGAAGATCTGACCGAAGTCGACCGGTACTTCTTCATACAGGGCTGCGGGATGCTTCGCTTTGGGCTCGCTGCGAAACAGTGCGTTGCCCCAGGTCTTCTGATTGGTCAGAAGGGTCTTCTTCAGATGCTCGACGAACAACGCGTAGTCATTGTCGTTGTCAAGCGTTTGAGTGTTCGGGGTTAAGGCAGTCAATACATTCGTTTCCATTTCTTTCTTTCTAACCTGTTTTAGTTTGATTACTTGGGAAGCATACCGCCTTGGGGCACGCCATAAGCATACCCCGAGGCAGTAATTTAATTCCTACTGCTTGACAGCTTTGAGAAACGCGCTCTGATACATCTGGATGAGTTCATACGGGTTCATCATCGACAAGATGAACCAGATATCAATATCGCTTTCAGTATCGATTCGCTGATACGCCAGCTGGTCGATACTGATCCACGGGAGATTACGATCTTGGTCTGGAACCATCTCGTAGTCAGTCGCAATCAGGTTGCGTGCCGCAAACTCCGCGTCTTTCGCCAGCTGCCTCGTGTTCTGCTCCACATCCATTTCGAACACGGTCTCACGTGCAATACTGTCGTGAGCGTCCAGGAGATGCACGCCAGCGAAGTGCCACATGACGCGCACTTTAATTCGCATTTGAATCATTCTCGACTCCAGGGGTGCGTACGACGGTTTCGATGCTGCACGTGTTGTCACCCCAGATCTCGATCATGGCTACACCAAGATCAGAGCGACGCCCGTCGCGATCAGAGCAGTTCGATTCAGAGCCCTTACGCACTTCGTAGGCGAGTTGCCCATCGACTGTCACAAAGCCTTCGGTCTTCGCATCATTCCAGACAATGAAGTACGCGTCGGGTTCCGCGATCGAAGGCTGCCCATAGGCATCGCGCAACTGCTCCAACTGCTTGCGCAGGTTGTGCATCCGATCGTAAATTTCACGGTAGCCCGGCACATTCATACTCATCGACTTCTTGGCCGCTTCGAGCGATTGCAGGGTCGCATTCAGGCCATCGATGACTTTCTGCTGGGTTTCAGTGACAGCTTTCTGTTGTGCGGGTTTCATGCAGGACTCCTTGATTGAAGATGCGTTTCGCGAACCTCCTTGAACCACATCAATGCGGCCGGCCTCGCAACGGGACCACCCAGATGGATATCGATCATGCTCTGGATGAGATCGACTTCATCGAGCGTGAGGATATTGATTGCGCCAAACAAACGAACATTAGGGTCTTCTGCCAGAAAGCCCACATCGTAGCGTTCAACCGGTACGCCTATTCGACCCGACGGGTTGAGTTCCGTCTTCAGTTCGCCGTTTTCCATCTCGAACTGAAAGTGCTGCTCGACCATGATGTATTTGTCGTACAGCGTCAGGACGATAGCCGGCGTGTAACCCACCTTGGCGCTGAAGTAGTTCTCCAGATTACGCTGCCAGTACGTCTTCTCAAACCGTACCTTACGCGTTGTCTGATTGTTACCCGACACCAACACATGACCTTCACGTGACTGATGCTTACCAAACACTGAGTCAAACATCACCCAGTTGACCAGGTTCCGGAACACGAGCTCCAGCCTGGTCCGGGGAATGATCGCTTCCTCTTTCATCTTGCTCTTCCTGAGTGAAGCTGCTTACTTGCGCAGCAGTGACGCGGTGGGGATTGTTGATCTCGTTAAGAGGATCAGGCTCACTCCCCGCATAAATCCCGATCATCTCAGCGGTGATTTCGGGTGGCTTGTAATCACGCATCTCCCAACGAGCACGGGCATGAACCCATTCTTCGTCAGGCGGAATCCAGTACTCCGACATGGGTACACCTCGCTTGACGGTAATGCTCCAGCCCACGGATGATGGCGGCTGTGGCCGCACCAGCGCGCACGGCATAGCTGCACATGTACGGGATCTTAAAACCAGAAGCCTGAATTGCATCCCACGCTGTATTCACATGAGAGCAATGCAGGTGACGGTCATCGTCCCAGAAGAAAACCTGGACCACGGGACGATCGCCCTTAAGGACGAGATCAGAGATTCGAGCCATGCTGCCACTTCTCCTTCGGGGGTCGCTTCCAACCCAAACTAAAGACGAGGCGTCGCCCCTTCTCGATCTTGGTGACACTATGCGTTTCCAAGTCAGGCCGGAAGAACGCAATGCGCCACCAAAGAAAGATACACTTACCGCACTCGAACTTGCCTCCCTTCTCAGGACGGCGCACTTCGATGTTAATACGGTAATGCCGCTGGTCAAAGTTTAGGGGATCTTTGTGTGGGGGAATTGATGAGCCTGTGGGGTAGGCTATCAGATGCATGTCCATCGCGAGCTGGTTGGAGTTGAGCATGGTGAAGATACGATAGCCGCTATTCTGACGACCGTCTTCCCAGCGAAAGAGCTTACGCTTCATCTTTCTCAGCCCTGAGTTTCTCCAACTCGTCGATTAACTCGTTCACATCCTCCAAGAGGAGTGCCGGGTTCCACGTATTGGCCGTGCTGATGTGGTGATAGTGCCGCTGCACCTGCTCGGGCGTCAAGTCCTTATGCGGTGGATACATCAGCTTGGTCACGCGATCAACAAGCTTATCGAAGGGCTCACGTGGAACTTCGATCGTGTCGCTAGGCATTTTGCTTCTCCAGCGCCTTCGTCACAACAGCCGGCTCCTGGTTAATCCATTCCAGGTTCACTTCGAAGTTGGTGCGCTCCTTGATGCGCAGCATGCCGTGCTCGCAGATCATCACACGCCACAGCCGCAGGCTCACGCCCGTCTTAAAGCGCATGCGTAGATCAGGTCCCGGCGCCTGGTCGACGATCCCAATGAGACACATCTTCTTGTGCAGGTAGCCATTGATGTCAGCTACGTTCGGTTCCGTGAACTTCGCGGTACTCATGCGCTGCATGAAGTTCTCTGCCTCATACCGCGCTTCGTGCGAGTAGAGCGTGGTTACAAATGGCTCGTGGGTACCAAACTCCTCCACGCCTGTGCCGAGCTTATTCAGCCACGTTTCACGATCAGCGGGTTTGGAAGCACGCGGATCCACAACGCTGATCATGTACGCCATCTTGCCCTTGGGTGTCGTGGCAATGTTCGTTGCTACCATTTTCGTTTTTCCTTGGTTGTCTTGTAACAAAAAAAGAGGAGCCGCGAAGGCCCCTCTTTTTACTAGCGCATTACTTCATGCTCAGCAGGACTTCGTTCAGTTCTTCGGGGGTCAACTCGACACCCTTGATTTCGAACTTGGCCTTCACCGTACGCACCGACATGCCAACCCAGGCGAAAAGCTTGAGGGTGTTCATCTCGGCGACGATCTGGTCGATCTCTTGCAGCGTGAATTCCACGCCCTTGATCATAACCAGATGGCGAACCAACGGCGCATTGGCTTGCGCTTGCTGTGCGCGCTGCGCTTCACGTTGCTCGAGGTACGCATCGAGCGGTTCAGGTTGCGTTTCCGCAATCAGCGTTTCCGACTCCTTAAACGCCTGACCCATTGCAGTCGGTGCTTCCGGCAGGAGCGATGCTTGCGCCGGCTGAGCTTCAGCGGCTTGTGGCTCAGCACCCTTCACCACTGTGACTTCCACGGTGGCTGAGCGCTTAGCAACCGGCGTACGCCCATGGGTCGGGAACGCCGGCAACTCCACCGTGGCCAGCTGATACAGCGACTTGCGTGAGCCCGGATCCATTTGCAGGACGATCTCACGAGCCTTCAGGTGACGCAGCGCGTCATAGGCCGGAATCCGGTCAAAGCCCCAGTTGGCCATCGCATCGGTAATGTCAGTTGCGCTCACCGGCTCACCGGCTTGCACCATCAACTTCACGATGCAAGTCATGATGGCGTCGCCTTCCTGAATCGGTTGCGTGAAATCGTAGATCGCCGCCGAATCAGGTTCTGCAACCGCTGCTGTCGCCACCGGCGCCGGTTCTGCCTGACCTTCGGGCAAGACAGCGTACCGTGAACGCGCACCCTTCGGGAAGGCAGGCATGTCCATGTCGACGAGGGTGTAGAACCCTGCCGGCTTGGTGTCCGTTTCTTCCTTGCGTTCCACGCGCGTCACATAGCCTTCCTTCAGCCATGCGCTCATCGTCGAGGAGACTTGACCGGATTCGAAGCCGTACGGCGCCACGAGTTCGCTCAGCGCCTTCACGCGCAGGTCCTTCTTGCCGACCATCACCTTCCACAGCACTACCGGGAAGTGATCGCCTGTACGCACAGCAGTGTCTGTACTCACGACTACCTCCTTGGTTGTTGCTGCTTCGACGTTCGGTACATGCGTAGCCGGATCCACGGGTTTCATGGAGAACACGCTGTTGCCGGACAGGATGGCGTCGACTGCTGCCTCGCCTGACTTTTCTTCTTCGGCCGCGACACCGCTGCCTACGCTCAGGATACCCAGCTTCGGGCAATCCACACCAATGCGCAGCTTGAAGAACGTGCCCCGGGTTTTATGCCGTTGTGCATTCTTGCGTGTCGTGTCAAACCAACGCACCCCACCACTGCCCACATCGTGGAGCGTCTTCACGCGGGTCTTCACGGTGTAAGCGTGAAAGCCATACGTGTGCAACAGGGCACCGATGTCATCGATCGAGCGCCATTCGCGATCCTGCATGATCTTCCAGATCGCGATGTCCAGTCCCTGTTCGTAGATGATGCGACCGTTCGGATCGAGGATCGCAACTTCAGGCAACTTGAACGGCTTGACCGGGACGACGGACGGTGAGTTCTGAGCCCGGGCGAGATCAATCAAGGCGCTGTGCTTTGCGCGGTAGACGGTGAGGGTAGTACCGTCGACCAGCACCGGCGTCTGCATCACGAGGCCGGCACGATAGAGCTGTGCGAGAGCGGCTGTGATCTTATCCGGCATTTGAAGAATGGGGTTAAGGGCACCGACGATTTCGTCTTCGTTGAGATTGGGGTTCTCACGAATGAACTTGATGACTACGCTGTCGACGCTATCTTCCGCGGTGATTTGGGGAATCTTCACGGTTGCTCCTACCTCGACTTTTGTAACAGGACCATTGCCCACAGCCAAGATCGGTGCCGTCTTGATTGCACCCTTGACTGCATGCAAGTCAGCAAACGAGTTCAGGCGAATCGGGTTTTGGGTATCTGCCATCATTTCTTGTTCCTTGGTTTGTTGGTTATGTCGAGCACTACGTTTGTAGGCTCGGGTGAGTTATATATAGCTGACTTTATTTTGAATCGCGCTCAGGGGGTCTACGGCATAAAGCCTAGGACGCATCCTGTAGGATACGCCTAGGCAGTAATAAAAGACAGCGTATTCTAATCAGTGCAACGTGGGTAGGGGATGCATATCGCACACGAGGTCAGTGTCTGGGTCAATCTCCAGAAACCGGGCGTGACGATCCCGACTCAGTTGCGGGGGCAAGTAATCCGCATCTTCTGCTAAGGTTACCGGCCAGATAGCGACGTAGATTCCGTGCGCCTCTCTTCCATTGATCGCGAGATCAGCCTTCTTGGCAATCACGCAGTACTCGACACCAGTATTTTCAAGCTCATCGTCGTCGAAATCCTCCAGGCTGAGGGTGGCGTGCATGGCAAAATGGTCGAAGCGTTCACACAAGTCTTCGCTGTCCATATGCTCCATAAGCGTCTCGATGATAGCCTCACCACCGGATGCTTCGTCAGGCATGTTCATCATGCTGCACCTCGCGCTGCTTTCTAAGTATAGAAGAGAAAGTGTGTAACGGAATTACCCCCGTCACACCATTTCACACTTAGTGTTTTCCTACACGCCAGGCCATACACCTTTGGCCTTTTGCATCACGCAATCGAGTAGCTGGCCGGCTTCGAGTTCGACGGATCGATCAGTCGGATGATCCATGCGAAAGAGAAACTGCAAGCAGTGGGAGAGGAACTCACCCCACGAATTGGTGCGGTAGTAGCCAGGCTGATGGGCAGCCACCGCCCACAGCTTTGCGTAGTAGTGCATCTCCAGGGCTTTCTCACGATCGCGGCGTTGGTCAGGCACCACGATGTAATGATGCGCTTGAATACGCATGACCTCTTTGGAGAGTCGGTTCTTCGCTATGTCCTTAATGTCCATCGATGCAGAACGCTCGGTAATGAGTCCGATGACCGTACCCGTCACCTTCTTCAAGCCTTCGTCCTCCAGCCTCACCATGAGCGTCTCATGCTGCGAGAAGCCTAGACATTGCGACAACTCCAGTCTGTTGTCGTCTTTGTAACGAAACCCTGCTTGGTCCGCCACATTGAGAAGAGTGCCACCCAGGTGCTTGACTGAGCGATACTCTTCCGGAACCTCCCCGCGCTGTAACCACATACACTACCTCTACTTAGAATGACGGGCGGCCCAGTGTTGAACCAAAAAAAGAAGAGAGGGAACCCCCTCTTCTTTTCGCCGAGCTACACTACCCTGTGGACCGTCTCACAAGATGGTCACTGAAGGGTGCGTAGAATTTCCAGTGCTTCAGGGATCGTGAATTCCAGACCCTTGAAGGTCGCCGTGATGAGGAAGTCCTTGTCATTGATCGGCGGGATGTTGGACAGCGCTGACACCAGAATGGAGAGCTTGTGAGCAAGCAACTTCACATCGTCGGGCAGCATTTCCACACCCTTCACGAGCGTGGTGCGATGAATCACCGGCGCATCGAGACTGAGCGACGGCTCATCCGAGTACGTCTCGCGCTCACTGCCAATCGGCTCTTGCGGATAGAAGCCGCCGTAACCCGGAGCATGTTGACCGAAGCCCTGATTCCAGCGCGGCACCATGGGCGACAGATGACCCACCGGCTGCGGCCAGCCGGCACCTGGATAAGCCTGCTGACGCGTGCCGACGACAAACGGTGCCGACACCAGTTGACGGGTTCTGGGCTGAGTCAGGCCGTATAGCTTGAATGCGCCCTCGAAGTACGCCTTCTGCACAAACTCGTTAAAAGGCAGTGCCGGGTTATTCAACTGGCTGTGCGCACGATCAACTATGTAAGCCTGTGCGCCCGGCAGATACACGGCACGCGACTCGAGGATGCTGCCGTTGTCAGTGATGTCGATCGCCTTCGCATTGTGCAGGCGGCCAAGCGCCTCGATCAACTCCTCTCGTGCCACATCGACCTCGCTGACGAGTTCGCCGAGCGTTGCGAGCGGGACAGTGGACTCGTCCGTATTGTCTTCATAAGCCATGAGGAAGCCGAGTGCCAGCAACGAAATGCTGTTGATGCGTTCTTCGTTGAATTGAGCAGGTTGATTCATGAGATACGACTCCAGTTGGTTTGTTGTAACAAGAACTACGGTTGTAGGTTCAAGCTGGTGATATGTCGCTGAGTTTTACTTCATTGCCCGGCATCGGTTTGGCGAAGATGCCGACGATCTTGTTGTTCAGCATCTGCAAGAAGAAAGGCCGGGTGCCGATGATAGCGGCCTTGCTATCTTCTTCTGCGACTTCGATGCGTCCTTCAAAGCCCTGCTTGTAAACCGGATTCATGCGCCCTGGCGACTTCGTGTCGTAGTACAGCACCAGACTCGGGCACAGGCTGAGCCTCAAATTGAATTCCAGAGGCGGGCGACCGAACCGACGCATGTGGTTAAGCGCTTCGTGAACGCGAACCACCAGGATGTCAAAGAGATGCTTGTCATCATCGGGCGAATGTTCGATCACCCATTCCCAGATAAGTTCCACGCCGTCTATCACCTCGGCTTCCGGATTACCATTCAAGAAGCTCCACAATCCCGTACCCGTATTTGTTGTCATTTCTATTTCCTTATCAGCATAAACGCCCGGGTTACCCCGGGCATCTATGACGTCAGCCCTTAGGCGGGCAGTGCGAACGATTCGTCTCGCGCCGAATCTTCCGACTCGGGCAGCGGAACGCTGGTCTTCTTGCTCGGACGATTCGAATTGAAGTCCTTGAATGCCTGACCGAGCGCCGTCGGCGTTTCGACCGCGTCAGCCGCCGCGCTCACTTGCTTGGCGGCTGGAACACGGGCTTCCTTGGCGACTGCCGGCTTCGGATGCTTGTCGGCCTTCTTCGCTTCTTCTTTCTTCGCGAATTGCGGCAACAGATCCAGAGCAAACAGTTCACCGACGAATTGCGCGACGAACGCTTCGATGCCTTGGTAAGTGAAGGTCAGTTCCTTCGACGCTTCTTCCACCTTGAACTTCGTCAGACGCACCTTCGTCTCGTCGCCTTCAGCCGACAGGATGTGGCCGTCTTCGATAAACAGCGCCTGCACATAGTCGCCCAATGCCGGCTCGTTCTTGCTACCAGCCAGACGCAGGTAGTCTTCACCCTTGAGCAGGCCGAAGAGTGTGCCCGTGACCTTCACAAAGCCACCGTCCGCGATGCGGTTGATCGTGAAGCCGTCGACAATCACGAGACCGTGCTGGTACGTGTTGAAGCCGGTCTTGTAGTTGCCCAGGCGCAACGTGTCGATCACCGTGTAGAAGCGCTTGACTTCTTGCACCGCGTGCTCGGTGAGCGTGTCGCCATGGTAGTTCTTCGCGCGCAGGTTGATGACTCGCGCTTTCGGCCCCGTCGGACGGAACGACTTCTTGCCATCGTTCTTCTTGCTGCCGTTGAACGAACGCTTGTTGGTTTTGGTCTGGTTCATGCTCTTCTTCCTTCCTGCTTCGTTAATGAATGGTGCTGCCCTGTGGAGCACCACAACTGTCAAGGGGGACGTCCGGGTCCCGAGTGACGCAGCAGAGGATCTGCCCGTTCTTGTCGAGACCAAAACGAAACCCAGGGTTTACAAACTCGTTGATGTGGAAGATGAACTCGGCGGCCGGTACCACTTCAGGCTCACCTTCCCGGCGTGCGTACGGGGGCAAGGTCATCTCACCCTTCGCATACTTCAACACCATGTAGCGACCCTGATACGGCATCATGACTTGGTTCATCGCAAAGCCGAACCGAGCCACATCCGCCGGACCAGGGGTGTTATCACGAACGAACTCGAAGAGATCTTCGATGTCTTGCACGTCTTCCGGCTCCATCAGCCCTCCTACGGCATCAAATACCAGAGCTTCTTACAGATGGAGAACAGCATCAAGGCAATGCCGATGTAGAACAACAGCGAGCCCAGATAGTTCCCCCAGTTCATTCGGTCGAGCACCATCAAGGCGTAACCGGTGTGACCGATACAGCGCATGATGATGCACCCGACTATGAAAATGATCAAGCCGACAACGAAGATCATTGCTTAGGCAGCCGCGCGCCACTCGATCGGATTCGTTTCAGGATCCGGACAGACCCACGAGCCCATCAGCGTATCGCGCATTTCCTGGAGAACCGGATGCACGGTGATCTGGCTGTTGAGGAACACGGTCTTGTACTCGCCGAGTTCGAACTGCTCGAGCGTTTGCTGATCGTAGAGCACGAAGTCGTCGCCTTCCTTTTCCACGCGCACCAGACCCTTGGCCGACTTCTTGGTACCGTCGTCAGTGGCCGGGTCTTTGTAGATCTCGATGCGGTCAGCGCCCCACTTGCCGGCGACTTCTGCGTAGAGCGCTTTCATGGCCCAGCCGAACGTGTCACGCGAAAGCATGTTGTACGTGTACGAGCCGACACCGAAGACGACGTTGCACGAAGCGAAGCCCTTACGTGCCAGACGCAGGAAGATCTGGAGTGCACGCACCAGGCTGATCGAGTCGCCATAGATCAGGCCGACGCGCTCATGCAGTACCTTGAAGCCCTTCGAGGTTTCCGTGCCACCGAACACTTCCCACAGGCATTCGACTGAACCCTTGCGCTCGTGTTCCGTCACGCGAACGCCGTCATGCAGTGCACGATACTTGCCGTCCTGGAACAGAATCGGCTTGTCATCCGCACCACACACCAGTTCGTCGTCGAAGTAACCCGTGAGGATCTTGACAGGATCACCCGAGTCCGGACGGAAGACAACCTTCGCCATGCCGAGTTCATTCGGACGGCGAGCGATGATCTTGTCCTTCAGGGTCGGTGCCACTTCCGTGATGGTCGCCCAGTAGTCGAACGAGTCTGCCACGATCGACAGCATGCCTGCCGGGAAGTCTTCTTCGATCAACTGACGAATGACTTCCTTCTCGGCGAGCTTACGCAGATCGCGCGAACGCTTGGCCAGCGCTGCGGCTTGTTCAGCCGTGATGGTGCTGGCATCGACATCGCCGCCCATGGTGATCTGGGAGAGTTCAGCTTCCAGTTGCGCAATCATCGCAGTGCGCTCGTCGCCCGTGAGCTTCGAGACGTACGACGTCGACAGGTCACCATGGATCTGACCCATCGCCAGGTACTTCATCACCAGCAGAATGCGCAGCGTCATCACGCTGTGCTCGGTTGCCGGGATGGAGCCGCCGACCAGTTCGCGATCGCTGTCCGCGCCGTAGAAGTCTTCCAGGTAGTCGATCGCCGGAATCGTGTCGGTGCCGAAGAACGAGAGCAGCACACCCGAGCCGCAGCGCGCTGCATCATGCACACCCGACATACCGCGCATCGAGAAGTCGTGGATCTGCCAGTAAATGAAGTCTTCCGGCGCACCCGTCAACTTCGCGAAGTAGGTCGCGAGCTTGCGGAATTCGAAGGCGATGGTGGCGACTGTTGCGGGCTTCCACATTTCGCAGCTGAACAGCGTCTCGATGTAGGTGACCACCCACGCGAAATCCGGATGCGTGCTGATGAAGATCACCGGCGGCACCTTGATGTTCACGCGACAGCCTTCGGGCAACGCGCGGATTTCCAGCGGCAGGTAGCCCAGATGGTGCAGGGCTGCGACCTTGCTCGTGTTCACGCTGCCTTGACCCAGCGCGTTGTTCATGCGGCGCTTATACTTCTTGATCGCGGCGGCCGAGTTCGGCGCGTTGAAGAATTCGCGATTGAACAGGTCGACGAGGAACTCTTGCATGAAGCCCGTGAGGCCGTACCAGACGACCTTGTTGTCGAACAGTTCCTTCAACACCGGCGCGTACTTTGCCGAGCGCGGGGTGAAGTTCGCCACCAGCTTCTGCATGCCTTCCGGGTACATGCCCGGGTGACCGGTCTTGTAGAAGTCTGCGAGGTTAAACGGAACCATGCCATTCTTTTCGAGTGCAACTGCTTCCATTACTTGTTTTCCTTGTTCTTCAGTTGTTGTTAGACTTCGATGGGACGGGTGTCGTCGGTCCAGTTGTTGCGCGTGTAGACATCCTTGTAGCCGTCGAGCAGGAGATCCACCCCGTAGCTGAAGATGCCGTGCGTCACGTACAGCATGAGCGGGCGAATCTTCCAGCCTTCGATCAGCGTTGCCACATCCGGTTCTTCTTTGGCCCGGATCGCCTTGGCCAGTTCGATGAACGTGCGACCGCCGTCACAGATGTCATCCACAACGAGTAGCGGAGCGCTGGGCAACTCGCCATGGATCTCGGTCGCCGTGATCGCAAGCGTCTTGGTGTCGCGCACCTTGTCGGCGAAGACGACTTCGAGGCCGCCCAGATGCTGCGCGATTTTCAGCGTGCGTTTGCGAGCACCTGCATCCGGGGCGATGAGTGCGGGCAGTTCACCGTATTCACGTTCGATTCGGCGCACCACTTCTTCGATCGCACCGATCGATTCGTCGACTTCCACGTTATCCAGCAGGGCTGCAACCACGTCGCTGTGTGGATCCTGGACGACCACCCGGTGGTAGCCTTGCGCGTTGATCAGCGTGCAGAACACCTTCAGGCCGTGCGCTTCACCGCGATTGGCCACGCGATCTTGCCGAGCGTAGGGAACATACGGCATGATCAGCACGATGGGCTTGTGCGGATACAGACGCTTCACAGCATCGGTTACCAGCAACAGTTCCATGATCGCATCGCCACCATCCAGATGCGCCTGGATATGGATCGCATCGGGCTTACCGTTGGGTGAGACCGTCGGGTGCATTTCGCCACCCTTGAACTTGATCGACTTCACATCGAGTTCTTCACGGCCGGTCAGCGATTCACCATTGCATCTACCGCCGTGGTGTACTCCAAAGACTTTCAACATTTATAGTTATTCCTTGTTAAGACGCTCGTGATCGGAAGATTGGTAATGTGCGTGAACGAAGGCTGAACCAGGAGTTCTTCCCTCGGATATCCCCAATTCGTTACACGCTTAAACCCCAACGATTCCCAGAACTTATCCGAGCGCATATCCTGATACGCCCGAACGTGTGCCTGATGCAGCGTGGCTTTCGCCGCCCAGTACTGTGCGTCGTACTCGGGCAGCTTTTCCTCTTCATCGAACCACACGACTCACCTCGCCTTTCGAACGAAGTGACTGGGGAACGCCTGACAGTAACGGAATCCGTTCTTGTCAGTGAACTCAATCAGAGTCCGCGTCAGTGGCAGCAGATACTGCAAGTGAGGATCCGCTACCACACCGGAGGCCCTCACCGATCCGCTCCAGCTATACGGACTACGCTTAGGAACGTACACCGTCACCGCCATGCCAACTGGGAAGCGGCGCTTTTGTGTACGCCTCTGACTGGCGTTCATGGCTTATACCTTCGGGCAGACGACTTCAGCAGCCTGACCTTGGTACTTGCCACCTCGATCCGCGTACGACGTTTCGCAAACTTCGTCGGCCTTGAAGAACAAGATCTGCGCTACACCTTCATTGGCGTAGATCTTAGCGGGCAGTGGCGTCGTGTTGCTGAACTCCAGCGTCACGTAGCCTTCCCACTCCGGCTCAAACGGCGTCACGTTCACGATGATGCCGCAGCGCGCGTAGGTCGACTTGCCCAGGCAGACGGTCAGCACATCACGCGGAATCTTGAAGCGCTCGACCGTACGGGCCAGAGCGAACGAGTTCGGCGGGATGATGCAGACTGGTCCCTTGAAATCCACGAACGTCTTGTCGTCGAAGTTCTTCGGATCCACCACCGTCGAATTGATGTTGGTGAAGATCTTGAAGTCATCGGCGCAGCGCACGTCGTAGCCGTAGGAGGACGTCCCGTAGGAAATCACCTTCTCTTCCAGCGGCAGCGTCACTTCGTTAATCAGCGATTCCAGCAACGGCTTCATCTCACGCTTGCGCGTGCGGACCAGATTCGGCTCGTACGGCTCGATCATGCGCGGGTTACCCACGCAGTAGCCTTGGATTTCCGTCTCGGTCATGGGCGTCGGGGGATTGATGCTCGCCATCATGGCCTCGCGCGAACCCATGAACGCACCACCAGCGAGCTCGTAAAAGCCCAGTGGTGTTTCCGTGTAGTAGTAACGCCGCGTGGTCTGGTTGCTAAACGCTTTATGCGTCGGCACCAGTGAGCGAGCACGGATCAGCTTGTCACTCAAAATGCTCATCTTCGTTTTCCTTATCGGTGCCAAACTTCGGCAGATTCGCGAGACAGAGTCGGTTGTACTCACTCTCCTCGACGATGTAGTAGAACTTGTCGCCCAGCTTCTCGCGACCCTTGTTCGTCGCAGTGAGATACAGAGACTGCGCACGCATGTAGGCCGCGTAGAACATCAGGAACACCATGAGGATGCCCATGATGGCAGCCCCATAGAAGAAGTTCGGATCATCTAGCATCTGCTGCATCTCACTGACCCCTTAGACGAGCAGGTTGCCGCGCTTGGCGTAGCCGAGCGGACGAGCACTGCCTTGACCGGCACGCCCTTGGCGCTGCGGCACTTCGGTTTCAGCAGCCGGCTTCGCAGCACGGGCTTCGGTAGCGACGGTGTCGACTTTGCCGGCGGCCTTCGCTTCAGCCTTCGCTTGTGCGAGTTGGGCGTCGAGCAGCTCGCTTGCGCGAATCGAATTGATCTTCTCTTCGAGTTCCTTCGCAAACTTCGCGCTGATGATGGCGCCGTCTTCGATCAGGCTCTTGAGCTTCTCGACAGGCATCAACAGTTTCTCAGCGTCCGCTTCCAGGTTGCGGCCTTCGAATGCTTTCTTCAGATATTCAACAACGGCATTGCTCATGACTTCGGTCCTTTCTTAGTTAGAAGTTGCTGCTGACTTGGTGCGGTTTGATACGGGCACGAATCGGTTCTTTCGGCTCGTTCTTCTTGACTACCTTCTTCACCGCCGGCTTCTTCACCGGCGGGGTAACGCTCAACTTCTTTTCGAGCCGTTTGATCTTCGCGTTCGCTGCTGCCAGTTTCTTCGTGAGCTCTTGGTTCTCAGCGTCGATTGCAATCAGTGGCTTCATCAACAGTTCACGCCGCACGAACGTGGGTTCAACGCGCCGCTTATTCGGATAGACCTTTTCCAGAATCGTCGGGATCAGGTCGCGCGGGATGTCATGATGCAGCCCGTGCCGGCGGAAGACTGGTTTGCCGTCATCGTGGTCCGTCATCTCCCAGCAGTCGATGAAGCCACCCGAAGCATGGTCCTGATAGAACGTCTGGAACATGGCGCGCAGTACATCCGGGTTCTCCGACTCCTGCGACTTCATGTAGTTCAGCACGAGCTCACGACCACCACCCATGCAAACCGTTTCGGTCTTCGCGTACTTCTTGTACGTAAAGCCTTCCGGTTCAAACGAGAAGCAGTGGTTGTCCTTCTCGCCCACCATGAAGATGCTGAAGATGTTGCCCATGGCAACCACCAGGTCATGATGGGTCGCGAGCTTATAGAACGCCATCGTTACACCGGAGGAATCCGTATCCTCAGGATGCTTTTCCATGCTAGCGGCGTCGCGCTCAAGCGACTCCACGAACTTCACCATCGGCATAAAGGCGCCGGAACCCGTCCAGCCGTGCACGATATCGTCAAAGATAAACCCTTCTTTCTCGCTTTTGATGCGAATGGGTTTCAAGATCTGCTGGATCTTGCATAGCGATTGAAGTACCTCGCCGTCCTTGTAGATATGGCTATCTGCATACAACTTGTTCTTCGTCCAAACGATGCAAGTCATGGGTTCTTTTTTCCTTACTCTTCGATGGCGTTAATCGAATCGGGTTCGTAAACGTCCTTGTAGCCCTGGGGATACTTCTTGCCGATGTCGCTGTCATCGTTACGCGGATCCCATTGGACCACGTACGGGCAGCGTGTACCGTCGTAGAAGCTATCGACCATAGCGCCGAAGAGTTGCTCCTTCAGCGGGCTCGGTGCTGCGCCATCCACAATCTGGACGGCGTCGCGCAGATGGGTCTTGGCGTACTCGTCGGCTTTGACGCCGTTATAGGCGACGATGGTGCCTTTGCCGTGCGTGCCGGGTCCACCGCCAAAGTGGGTCACGCGCTGGCCGATAGGAAGCAGTTGTGCTTGGGTCACTTCTTTTCCTTGGGGGTATTCGGAACGACGCCAATCTTCGTCTTGGGGAAGAGCCGAGTGAATCGTTCCAGGGTGAGATTGCCACGAACGAAGATCTCGCCTTCGTTGACTTCAGTGAAGCCGTGCTCGAGCAACATAAGCTTCATGGACTCCCGCCACGCCGCTTCCAGCTTCGGGAACTCATGAGGCAAGAGCTTACGAATCAAGCCGCTTCGATAGTACTGGTAGACGCCACCAGCCTCGAACGCGACCAGATCCAACTTGGTGCGCGGCAATTTGCCGACGTTACGACGAATCTTGCGATGCAAGCGTACAGCGACTCGGTTCATACAACCTCCAAGAAGCGTTGGGAGAAATGGGGGGTGTCGGTGACGATCTTCGTGGGGAGTGATCGCCAGGCGTCGACAAAGTCGAACTGTCTGCCAGGATGAACGTGAGCGTAGCACTTGTCGCCCAACGCACCCTTGCCGTCCTTGTCATACAACGGCTTCTTCGAGAATGCTTCACGTGTGATGGTTTTCACGTGATCGAAGTCCCAGGTCCAGTGATTCGGACCAGCATCTTTTCTTTTGTCACAAATCGTGACTGTGGTCGGGCTAACATCCAGCACCACCATCACCGGGCAGAAGTGCTCTTCCCAGTAATCGCCCACGGTCGGATGCAAGCGATGGATGCGGCTGAGCCTGTCCTGCTCTTCCAGATACTTCGTACCCATTTGTTATCCCTTGGTTATGTGGCGTGAAACTACCGTTCCCTAGCATGTCCGTCATGAATTTACGTACCCCACGGCATGTACCAGCTGCGCCAACAACTGATACCGAGTTCTGGCTTGACCCCGATCAAACGTTTCAAAGCGGCGAGGTCAAGAAACCTGCTAAGGCATTGCTTACCGCGGTACCGGTAACTTAAAGGAGTGACAGCAGTTCCAGGAGTCGCGCAGCAACGATGAGGTCATCGCCGCGCGTTACTACCCAGCCCCACCGTCCATGCCCGGGGCACAACCGCTCTTGGAGATCTCTTAGTTACCAGTATAGGCCTAGGAGAACAGAGAGTTGCCCACCGTACATGCCAGCTACCGCGGCGCTCACGACGATCGCTACATAGCGAAACGGCGTGATGATCGTGCGTCGACCCGTCAAGGTCGAGACTGCGAACAGCAGAACGACGAGTGATGCGATCAAATAACGATGCTCTATTTGGTGTACGTTGTACATTTCTTGTTCTACCTATTGGTCTGGATAGGTGATATATGGTTCAAAACGCTTTTACTCGGTGT
>OULI01000001.1_pt1 | contig 26111 bp, 19 predicted proteins | sample 1690721 | NCBI WGS metagenome assembly OULI01 (sample SAMEA3914788, study PRJEB12502) | metagenome | biome: forest; material: soil | place: Canada | collected 2011-07-03 | depth 0.1 m | reverse complement strand
GAACAAGACCATCAGCTCGGGCAAGATCTTCTCGATCACGCGTCAGCATCCTGAAGTCACCACGGTTTCTTCGTCGGGCGACAACATGGCGCTGAAGATGACGATCAGTCTGATTCCGCAATCCGGCAGCTCCAAGCAAACGCGCAGCCGCGATCAGGTGGTGGTGGATGATCCCGCGATCTTCCTGCACTCCTCGTTCGTGGAAATCGGCGGTTACTCCAACCAGCCGAAGTCCGATCCGATTGGCCATGCTCGGATCAATCCGTGGGTGAAGACCAATCCGAATGGGTTGGTGCTGCGTGACCCGCGCTTCTTCGACCTCATGGAAGATTTCCAGGCTAAGGTCCAGCGTCAGTAATAAGGATAATGTCCTTCTACGGGTGGAGCAATCCACCCGATCTATACAACCAAGGAAAAACGAATGTACCCGAACCAATTCCAAAACCAGCTGCCCTTCAATCCGGAACAAGTGCAGCTGCCCTTTATGCCGAACATCGGGCCTAACAACCCGCCGTTTGTGCCGCAGGGAATTCAGGCCCATCCCCAGGTCCTCCCTTTGGTGCCGGGCATTGCGGGTTGGATGGCGGCTGAGATTCAAAACCAGGCAGAGTCGAACCACCTGCGCCGCTTCTTCTTCAACATGTATGCCCAGGCAGGTTTCCGGAACGAAGAGTTTGCCTCGCTGGTGGCCGCTGGTGCGGATTATCTGGAGTTGCTCTGGAGCCAGAATCCGAACATGGCGCCGCAGCAACTGTTGGACAAGGCCGTGGTTCAGACGGTGGAAATGTTCGTCTCGAACTTGGTGCGCTTGTTCCCGCCGTTGCAGGGTTATCTGAATCAGCACATGCAAGGGATCGTGTTCCAGCAGATTCAGGTGTTCGACAACGTGAAGATGCAGATCAACCAGCTGAAGTCGCGGGGCATGGCACCGGTCGGCGGCGGTTATCCGCAGATGGGTGGCTATGGTCAGCAACAGCAGCCTGGCTTCCAGAACCGTCAGGATCCGCGCTTGGGCGGCGGGGCAGTATCGCTCATGGGTGGACAAGCTCCGTCGTTCCTTACGACGCAGCCGCAAGGTGGTGCACCAATCACGCCGCAGGGTAATAGCCTTGGGACGCGTTGGGGCAACATGCCGCTGGTCTCCAGCGATCAACCGGCTCCGCATGTCGTGAAAATCGGCTCGGGCAACGCAGCCGCGGTGAAGACCAGTTCGGTCAACGTCTCGACCTCCCCGGTTCCCACCATGCAGTCGGGCTCTTATCAACAACAAGAAGTCCAACAAGTGAAGGAGACGCCTGTGGAAACCCAAGAAATTCAACACGGTCCTCTGGAACCGATCTACGAAACCAACCTGAAGTGGGTGCGCACGGAGAAGCAGCCGTTCTTCCCGGCTTGGAATCCGGATAAACAGAACCTGTTCCTCCAACGTCTGGCAGATGGCACGGTCATCGTCCAGGTCAAGAACCCCGAAAAGAGCACGATGGACTACGAACGCCACAAAATCCAGAGCGTCTTTGGCGCGCCTTATCGCCAGGTCGAGCCGCATCATGTCCAAGATCGGATCGAAGCAATCCAGAAGGGACTGGCCAACATCAAGGTCGAAGCGGAAGTCAACCAGCCGTGGAATCCTGCCGACGGTCTGCCCTCGGATGAATCGCAGACCAAGATCGAATTCCCGACGCACGTCAACCCGATCTTCGCAGTCGATCTGATGGAAGAACTCATCTGGATCAAGGTCGGCTGCAATTGGCTGGAATCGACGAAGGATGGCAAGAAGGCTGACATCTATCGTCGTTACGGCTACGTGGTCGAACTGGTGGTCGGCGAGACGAATGAGGACAACCTCATCGAAACGCTGCGCGCCACCCGGTCCTGGGAAGGCTTCTGGAAGTCGTTCAACGAGATCAAGCCGACGATGTCTGTTCCGTTGTGGACACGCATCAACAAGCGCATGACCGATCTCGTGAATCGCGTGCTGTCGTTCAACCTGTCGCTCAGCGGCCTGTCGATCGAAAGCTTCGCTGATGACATCCCGGAACTCATGGGCATGCTGCGTGATTCGCCGAAGTACGGCGAAGTCATCCTGCGGGCATTCAAGAACAACGAGAGCTATCTGATTCACTCGGTGTTCGAGACGGTGCTGGCAGATGACGAAATCGCGTCGCTCGAAAGCCTGTTCCTGTCGGACGATGGCGGCGAACACGATCCGTCGAAGGTCAAGCCGGTGTTCACCCACCTGATCAAGGCGGCGTCGTTCACCTTCCTGAATTGCCTGGCGCACGAGCTGCGTGTGGAACTGGCACCCAAGTGTGGTTCGATGTTGACCCAGAGTCTCACGCCGGTGTTGTACGACATCGCCAAGGGCATCATCGAAGAAACGAACACGGTCGAGGAAACCACGTTCGCGCACCACTACATCCAGACGCTCGACGGGAAGATCCTGGAGATCGATACCGGCTTCATCGGCGAAGAGTCGTATCTGATTCGCTTGGTGAAGTAAAGAAGCTGAAGACGGGCACTCTTGCCGCTCGTCTTTGGTCAAGCAATACAGTCAGGGAGGAGAGTCGAGAAGTAGGGACTGGTCGCGCGGATCCCCACAGAAGGCTTGATACCCTGGCTTGTAGTAAAGAGAAGCGGTTTACCCCAACCGTGTGGTCTATTTCAAATCCAAGGAATGCAGCATGTCCATCATTTATGATCCGCTTGAAGTCGCCGTCGCAGGTGGGAGCGCAGAAGTGAACACGCTTGTCTACGGTGTGGTGCAAAACGCACTGGATGAAGCCGGCTTTACCGACATCGCTGTGAGCTCACCCCACGGTGATGTGTCGGTAGACACCGCACAAGTGCCCACGCTGTTGGATCTCGTTCGTGCTAAGAACCCGAGCATGTTCGACACACCGATTCGTGTGAGCCAAGTTGCACCGGCCGATGCAGTGGCTAACATGGCCAACGGGGATTCGATCTCCGCGGCCATCGCCAACACGGTCTACAGTGGTGCGTTGGATGAAGCCGTGGTGGAAGAAGTCGCGGCTGTCTTCATTGAAGGCGACGAAGTCGCACCTGAAGAAGAAGACGCGCCCTACTAAGCTCTGTTGAGCTAACGTCATACAGCCCAGGGGAAACCCTGGGCTTATATGCCGCCTCCTTCTTTTTTTATTTGTTTCTGGAATGACATGGCAATAAATATCTGCCCACATTCAACCCGAGACATAACCAATGAAACTCCTCCCGATCTACCTCAAAGAAAGCAAGCAGCACTTCAGTGATTTCGGCAACACCACTATCGTGCGCCGGGGCTACACCACGTTCCACACCCATCACCTGAAGCCGGGTGCTCAGTTCGACTTGCTTGGTATCAGCCAGTCCGAGGGGTTGATGGAGCAGGGCTTGGCTGACCCGACGGACGCCATCGATCCGGATGTGCAACTCGCAGGCTTCTTGCTGCGCATCACGAAAGAAAGTGGACTGCATCACTTCTACTACCACGAAGTCGATGAGCTGCCCCTCACGCAATTCGTGGCGACGACCGGCACGTATCGCAACATCGTCCTTCAGTTCAAGACGGGCCTGCATCTGAACATTGAGAACGCGATTCTTGAATTCGGCATCGACGCATTCGGTTCGGTCAATCTGGAACTCGGTGACACCGAAGTGCACTTCAAGGTGAGCCCGGGTAAGGAAAGCGCAAACAAGATCGAAGTCGTGGGCTACGATCTCCATGCGCGACGTGTGAACTACAATCGCCGTCCGCGGTAAAGCACGCAGCATAAAAGCCCCGGGTTTCCCCGGGGCCTTATGCCGTCAACTTCTTTTTTTGGTCGATTTTAGAACCCGCCACCAGGCGCTGCTTTGCCCTTCTTGTTGGCTTCGTCGTCTTCGTCCTTCTTGGCGTTCTTATCGTCTTCCTTCGGCGTTTCCCCTTGGGTACCCTTGGGTTCTTGCGCGTTGGTTGACGTGATGTCACCTGCATGAGTCAGCTCATCCTTACCCGGCGTTGGCGCCAGTGCGGGATGCTCAGCTTCCGCGGGTCCACCATCAGGCGACTCGGGTGCTTCTTCAGGCGTCTCCGTAGCCTCCGGGGTTTCCGGGGTTTCAGATGTACCGGGACCCGTATCATCCAGGCTCGGGCCAGAACCACTCAGGTCAGTCGAATCCCCCAGACCCAGGTCGCTGTTACTCGTCCCGCCGTCCAGGCTCGGTCCACCCAGGTCATCTAAGCCACCGCCCAGACCCCCTTCTCCGCCACCGCTATCGCCACCCTCACCGCCGAAGTCGGAGCCACCGCCACCGAAGTCTGACGAACCGCCCGCTTCAGCGGTTGTCGTACTTGCGTCTTCCGACTTCTTGAACTCCTCGTTGGACTTGTTGGTGATCGGCACCAAGCCCTTGAAGAATTCATTGAACGTCTTCGTGAGCGTTTCGATGTGATCCGACTGCAACTTGAAGATATCCATGAGCGGCTTACCTTCTTCGTCCGACGTCGTGAGGTCAGAGAGCTCATTCATCATGCCGTTCTCGGCCATCCACTTACGCAGGAAGTAGGCCTTCGCCACACCCTTGAGCGGATTGATCTTCTCAGCGATGTCACCACCCGTGTCAGGGGTGAAGAACGTGTCGCTGATCCAGGCTTCCAGACCCACATCGAGTGCTTCCGAGTAGGCCTTCAATGCCGTGAACTGGTTCTCGAGTGTCGAGCTATTCGGTCGCGGCAGACTCACCTCGATGTTCATCAGGAAGTCGATGAGCACCTGGTTGATGACGTATTCCTTCTGGTCTTCCGTGAGTTGGCTTTCCTTCTCGCCCCTCATGGAGACCGGCAGGCTTTCGTCTACGATCGGCGTGCCACTGGGTGAGAATCGTGCCCGATGGGTCGTTTCGTTAACCTTCGCGTCCTTCTTGTCATCCTTGTCCAGGACAATCTTCTTGAAGTTCTCACGCAGAATCTCGCGCAGGTCGTCCATGAGGTCTTGCGAATTCATGGCGTGCTGACGCAAATGCTGAGCCAGTTGCGGATGGAACTCATCCTGGATCTGCATCACGCGCTTGCTGAGCAAGATGTTGTTGGTCACAACAGACGTGGCCAGTTCAGGCTGATAGGCCGCGTCAATCGTCTCCGGCGGCACACCCGTCTTCATGATCGCCCGCTTGCGCAGGTTATCTTCAAGTTCCGTGTCCGGCTTCGTGTAGTTGCTGTTCTTCTCACCGAAGTCGATCGACACATCAGGCATGCCCGGGTGACCTTCGTAGGTGAACTCATAGCCCGCACGGGTAATGAAGTCCATCACTTCAGCCGGCGAATTCACACCCAGCGGCAAGAAGTTCTGGCGGCTACGGATGATCTCGTGGATCGACGTTTCAAGCGTCTTCTCCGGATTCGGATCTTCCTCATCGAACTTGATCTTCACTTCTGTGCGACCAATCGAGTTCTTGATGCCGGCCATCACGTTGGCAAACAAGAGCATCGAGCGCAATGAGTTCAGGATCTTCATCTCATCGAGCAGCGACTCACCAATACCGTCTTGGTTGTAGCGCAGCGCGAAGTACGTCATGAACTCCGCCGGGATGAACAGCAACTGCGTGTGCTGACGAGCCAGGGCGCGCGAGAACATGATTCGGTAGATCTCTTCGCTCTTACCGATTTCTACGCTGTTACCGTACGCGCCGTTACGCAGCCGGGCCAACAGATCCTGTTCCACCATGTCGCCATAGACGCGCGCAGAGTAGTCCAGGTGGTCACGGTTATAGATGTCGAACCCTTGCATCTGGGTCTTCACTTTGGTCAGCATAGCGCTTGGGAAGTTACCCGAAGTCGACATGCGCTGAGCCATCTGTTGATAGTGGTCCGTGATCTGTTGACGCACCACCGGATGACCATCTTCATCCAGGAGGACGAAGAAGCCAATCTGGTTTTGCGGCGTGCCGGGCACGTGCACCGGGATGACCGATTCCGACGGGATGTGCATCACCATCGGGTTGCCGACCGTACGACGGTTCAGCTGGTCTTGCGTCTTAAGCGTCGCCACTGGCTGGTAGCCGTACTTGCGATTGCGGTACAGGGCAGATGTGAGTGCCCGGTCGTTCATCGCATGCAGCGGATTCTTCTCCGTCATGCCGAGTGACTCCATGGCGCGTGAGCCCATGGCGCTGAAGATGCGCTGTTCGCGAATCCTTTGATTGATCTGGGGGATCTTCAGAGCGGTCGGATTGTCCAGCACCGTCACGAACACGTCCGCCGACTCCAACGCCTTGGGCAACGTGTGCTCAAAGCGCATCATCCCTACGTCTTTGTCGACGCTGAAGTTGTAGTCATTGAGCGACTCAACGGCAAGACCCGGGCGCCGCGAAGACTCTTCGGTCGGCATGGGTTTGGTGCTCGGTCCCAGAATCCCGATGGGCTTGACCGTACCGTCTGCGAAGATGTGCTCGTCGAGCGATTCCATCGACATGCGCACCTGGCCATTGATCACTTCGTCAACCGAGTTTTCCGGGACGACGGCGATCGAATAGGAGCCTGTACGGAAGAGCATATCCCGCAAGATCTTGGGGATGAGCGGTTTAATCTTATGGACCTGTTCAAAATGCTGCCGAAACCGGTCCACCATGGCGCTACTGACGTCAGGCGCCATGAGGCCTTCAGGTGCTGTGTAGGTCAGCTCCAGGGACATCATGTCCTTAGGCGAGCCTACCGACGAGACGAGAATCTGCTGTGCCAGCTCCATGTCCGGCAGCAGCTGCATGACGGTCTCGGCGTCATTGACATTTTGTGCTGTCTGCTCGGCGGCGTTGCGGAAGCTGTAAAGATTCGGCGTGCTAGGTTTGCGATTACCATCGTCCCCATGTTCCACAGGGTGCTGAGACGGAATCAGCTTAGCCAGGGTGGCCGCCATTGTGGGGTCCTGACGGACCAGCTGCATGACGGGGAACTTCTTACCACTACCGGCCAGCTCAATGGCTTTCTGATATCCACTTGACATTGATGCCTCTTTGTTTTATTGGGGATTAACCCGTGTCCACAAATTCAAACAACTATTTCCAACTGTATCTAAACAGCTGCGTAGCTCTTGCTCAAACGATTGTTGTAAAAAGCCAAGAGACGGAGCAAGGCCTGAATCAGTACGTCATCGATAATTATGGTGCGAGCTTCGTCGATGAGACGGACCCCACGACGTGGAAGTACTACCTGAACCTGTCGGGCCAGTACCACTTCACCGACACGATGATGACGGTCATCTCGCTGGATACGATGGAGCAGATTGACTTCACTGTGGCGAACCTTGTGGTTCACACGGCGACGGCTGCTGCATATGTATTCGGCACCAGTTACTACCAGGCATTGGTGGATCAGTATCCGAACCAGGTGAATCTCATCCTGGGGATCTTGTATCCGGTGAACATCACCACGGCCATTGCCGCGCAGGACGGCACGATTCTCGGCTACCCTCAGGTGTATGTGGAGGATAACGAGTACACCCTCATCCAGAAGCTGCAAGACTTCATCTACGGCTTTAAGCAACGCTGGTTTAACCCGCAGTACGGGATCAGCGATGAGTTGTACTTCACGGTGCAGCTCGCCAACATGTATCAGGCCATCTTCCAGGCGATTGTCGCTTATCGGGAAGAGGCGTGCGGCACGGCCGAGATGCATTCATTTCATCAGCAACAGTTCCTCGCGTCCCACCAAGGACTCGACCAGTATATGGATCTGTTGAGCTTACCGCAGATTGTCTGGCTGTGTCGCAACATCAACTACATCCAGCGCAACGTGGGTAAGAAATCGACGTTTGAAACGTTGATCCAGAACATCCTGACGATTCGGGACATTCCGTTGGCCGCGTACACCATGCGCCATGACGTCTCGGCGATGCCGCTTCAGACGTACCCGACGGTGTTCTTTGAATCCGATCCGTTAAACCTGGGTGAGAACCTGGTGGCCTCCACCTCCTGGACGCTTGATACGATGCTCGACACCGAGCAGACGCTAGCGACCATGAATGCAGAGATCCAAACGGATGTGGAAGCGGACATCTTGACCGCGATGGAGAATTCGCTCTCCAACACGTTACTCACCAAGGTGCTCAACAGTGCTATGGTCGATGAGACCGATTCGACGCCGTACACGCTTGAGAACACGCTGGTTAATCACTGGCTCTACTTCAGTAGCATGGACTGGTACACCGCGTTCCTCGTGGTGGACAATCCGGTGACGGGCGAGCCAATTGTGCCGATGAATGCGAAGGATGGTTTCGTCTTCATGTGGTACTGCTACTCGATGAGCATTGGGATTGATCTCACGCAAGTAGCGATCCCTGCGGTCTTAGCTACCCGTGTAGCACGCATGCCTCAGCCGAGTGTAGCGGACATCATGAGTGTGGTGGACTTCTCGCAAGTCACCACCAGCATGGCCCAAGATGTGTTGGCGTACATGCCCACCATCGAACCGATGATCTCGATTACCGCCTTTAACGCTACGGGTCAAGCACTCTGGCAAGCGGCGAATAATCAACGGGGCTACGTCGCGCTGCAAGAGGACTACCTCGTGCGCGGCATGACCTACGGGATGGTCGAGCGCATTTGGTCCGACAACATGATCCAGTTGGGTGACTTTACGGGCCAGACCTTTGCCCAGTGGTTCACCTCGCGCAACATCGATCTGGGTAACTTCGTCGCTGATGACTACGGGCTGATGTACACCTCGCTCGTGCAGGCGGCAACGGGGTTGAATCTGACCAACACCAATTCTGTCGCCAACCTCCAGAAAGCCATGATTGGCATCATGGAGAAACTCTCGAGCTATTCGGTGCAGTATCTGTATGAAATCAACGATGGGGAGATTAAGGACATCGATTGGCCGATGGTGCGTGCAGGACAGATCACCATGGACTCGGCCGCTGTCGTCTATGACGAAGAGAACCTGAGCGTCTTTAACGAGAACGTCTCGGGCTCCATGTCGACTGAGTTCGATGTGGGGGCGCCGTTCACTGAAGTGATCGACTGCTACTGCGCCATTCGCAAGCACGATAATATCTCGACCAAGAGCTGGCTTGGCAACAACGGGCTAGTCTTTAACTCGGCGCTGAAAGTGGCGGATGTGAAACCCAGTTCGGCAACACCGCTTGGCAGCAATGACCGGGGCATCATTCCGGTGATTGGACTGAGCGACTGGCTTGCATTGCCCACCACGCAGCAAGAAGAATCACTCGTAAGCATCTACACGGAAAACTGGAATAACTCACCGAGTGCTCCGATTCCGCCGATGAGTGCAGTGTGGCAAACCACGACTCTGACGGGTCTTGTGTACACACCGCCTGCTAGCTAAGCCGTATTTTTTTATCCTGTGTAGACTTCTTTTGGATTAGGACGAACAAAATGGAACAAACAACTCGCACCGCGTGGGGCTCGTACCTGCAAACCAGCCTCTTGCTGGCCCTGCCGTTCAGTATGATGACGGACACCACGCTCAACGAGAAGTTCAACGTACAGTCGGGGATTGCGCCGGCCTCGGGAGTGATCCCGACGCAGCGCTATTACTGTATCGGTAACGGCGGCCACACCATGACCGTCGGTGCAGATGGCCTGACCGCACCGAGTCCGCTGCAACACGAAGCAACTGACGCGGCGCTCTTCAACCACCTGCCTTTCATCATGCGGCCGGTGTCGAGTGACTTGTCGGCCTCACAACTCACGCAGTACGCGCTGCGTGTGGTGCAACAATTTAACGGCGTGTCCTACGCCTGTTACTACCTGCGTCGCATCAATTTCACGAACGTTGCGGCTCAGATCCAGATGAACACGGTGAGTAACGGCACGACCACGACGACGCCGTACGTGGCCAACGCGGCGAACCTGAACCCGACGCCTCCGAGCACCTCCAGCTCGAGCGTGTCGACCGTCTCGGGCGACTACCTGACGGCGGCAGCAGTGCTTGCTCTCTCGTTTAGCGAACAGGACGCCACGGAATTGGTGAACTGCGCAAACATCATCTACGGGGATCCGCGTTACGCGATCATCTCGGAAATCGGCCTCGTCTCTGGCGTCGATAGCGTGGTGAATGTTCCGGCTACCGCTGGTTCGTTCAACATGACTGAGTGCATTGCGGCTCAGATCAACTCGTTCATCAACACGTTCATTCCGATGAACTACATGAACGACGGCACGACGATCAACCTGAACGTCGGTTCGACCGAGCCCCTCTTCCAGCTGGCCAGCACTGGCAGCACGTCGAACGGTCAAACGTAACCAGTAATAACACGGAGGTGAGATGCTACGGCTGCCCGCAGATGCGGGATCCATCATCTCGGTAGTAGGAATCGATCCAGGCACCACGACCCTCGGGACCAGCGTGCTTTGGATCGACTTGAACACCATGCGAATTGTTTCGTCTTATGCGAAAACGTTCCGTGGTGATCGACTCCAAGATGGGGAGTCCTGGCTGGGGTTTCTCCATGGCGATCGCTTCTCTCGCATTGCGGCTATCGAATGCGCACTGTTGGACTTGTTCCAACGCGTGAGGCCATTCATGATCGTCAGCGAAGCCCCTTTTATCAGCATGCGTCAACCGCAAGCGTACGGTGCACTCACAGAGGTTATGTGCGGCATTATGAACGCTATGCTTGCGTATGATCCATGGAAACCGCTTTACCGTGTTGATCCACCGACTGTTAAGAAGAAGGTGGGCGCTCCCGGCAATGCCGACAAGAACGCGGTGAAGCAAGCGCTACTGCGTCTGCCTGATTTGAACTACCAAGGTGAAACACCCTTGGCTATGCTCGATGAACACAGTGTGGATGCACTTGCTGTTGCCTACGGCAAGTGGCGTGCTTATCTCGAGGAAATGAACTATGTCGTTACTGTCTAAGCTCCTTGACTTTATCCCTGGCCTCGGTCAGATCAAACTGTCGGCCACGACGGTCATGTGGATCGTGGCCTTCTTGGCCTTTGGTGCGGTTGCTGGTACTGCCTACGTGGAGTACAAGCACATCGCTACGCTCGAGAGCGATGCTGGTAAAGCTACGCAGCAGATCACGGACCTGGGTAATGCCAACAAGGCACTGCAAGGGCAGATCAATCTCTTGCAGAAGTCCGGCCAGATCAACAACACGGTCACTGGTGCGGACGTTCAACAGAAGCAGGACGCCACAACGGCGACCAACACGATCTCGACGAACACCAACGCCGCGGTCAACACGGTCATCCAGAAGTACCAGCCGCAAGGTCCTTCGCAAGTGATTCCTCCCGCTCAACAGACGCAGGAAAGCAAAGACCTCGATGAAGTCAATATCGATGGCGCTTGGCAGACCTTCTGCGCGTCGGTTCCGAGTGATAAGGCTTGCGCGCAAGTGCCGGCCAAAGCAGCACCTGCAAATGCCGCTAGCTCGACTGACGCGACTGTCGGTCCAGTGGCCTCCAACAACTAGGCTTACGTAGTCTAAGAAAAAGACGAACGAAGACCTCGGGGAAACAATCATGAAACAAGTTATTCGATTGGCGGTGCTGGCTGGTGCCGCTCTTGCTTTATCCGCTTGCGGAACCGCGCCAACCACGTTGGTGAACCACGACCAGATGTACCTGCCGGTTTTCCCGAGCCTTCTGACCGCGCACACGACCATCTCGCCGCCACCCGATAAGGACGCGTACCTGGCCGCGAGCAGCGACCAGCAAAAGACGATGTGGCGACAAGCGTGGCAAACGCAAACGCAAAACGTGTTGACCTGCAACATCGACAAGGACAACATCAACTCGTGGTACGCTCAGCAGGCGGCGGCAGTTGCCTCTGCGAACGGAGCCTCGGGTGCTGTGGCTGCGAGCGCCCCTGTGGCGGCCTCGGCGGCACAGGCTGCGCAATGAGCCGTCCGAAACACGGCGACCTGTTAGAGGCGGTTCTGGCGGGAATTAGCGATACTTTGAGTATCGACTCGCATCCCTCCGGACCGTCCCCCTTCAATGAACTGGTGCGAGAGTACCAATTTCAATGTGGGCGGGATGATCGCTTACCCAAACTCACTAACGAGAGCACGGGCCGCGAGTTGAAAGACGCCATCAATACACTCGATGCTGTCACTCAGCTCGCGCTGCTGAGTCGTTATGCACATGCGACCAAAGATCTGGAGAGTCCTACGGAGTACGACCCGGATGTGCTCAATGCACAAACGAAAAGTCTCTTCAAGGGCGTCTACTGGATCGGCGGCGCTATCCTCTTTTTTATGCTGGCAGTTCTCGTGGGGGTCGTAATTGTCACGGCTGTCCACATGAATGTCATCACGCAAGGCGAGGCTGTACACAACCTGCTGGAGACGGCAAAGGACTGTGTGGAGCTCTTCTTGGACTTCTCGGATAAGTAATGGAACCCGACATCTTGAAAATGGCGCTCGAGAACCTGACGCTCAGTCCGGCGCTCGAAGAACGCAGTGATGGTGCGGCATTAAAGGAGCGCGAGTTCGTCTTCTATGCCCGCATCAAGGAAGGCTATGAGTTCCCGCCGACCGATAACAAGGAACGTCAGGAACAGTGGACGATCAAGATTCCGCAAACCGATGCCAATGCTGCTAAGGGCGACATCCGGGTACGGAAGACCGATCTCTTTGATCACGGTGACTTGGGTCAGACTGAGTACGTGCTCACCACCAAGGTGCGCAACGGTGGACCGGAGGGCGACGATGAAGTGCCTATCCAATCCTCGGAAGATCAGTTCAATCACTTCAAGCGGTTGGCTGAATCAGGCATGCTCAAGGATCGCTTCACCTACGACATCCCGGGCACGGAATTGAAGTGGGAGGTCGACGCGTTCCTGAAGCCGGGTGGTGGCTATCACCCATGGGTCAAGCTGGATCTGGAAGTGCCCGCTGATGCGCCGAAAGACATTGGCATTCCGGAGTTCCCGATCGAAGCTGAGGAATGGATCAAGGCTCAAACGGGAGACCGCCTGCCGGCTGAAGAAGCAAAGGTGCGTGAGCTCTACGAGACCATGTTCCTGACCAAGAACCCGGGAGCGAAGAACACCATGGCCATGTCGGCCGCCGCCACCGACGATGTCAAGGACGATCAGCGCCCGGACCCCGAACAGAAGATCGACGGGGCAACACCGGATGGTGATGTGCAGGGTACGAAGCCGGCCACGGAAGGTCGACCGGAATGGACGGGCAAGTGGCCTGAGCTGGATGGCGTACCACTTCACCCGGACATGGTTCCCTCCGATGAGATCTACGAAGCCGAAGGTCAGGAAGTACGCTCTGAGCCAGATGAATCGAAGATCGTGATTGGCGTGGAGCAGATCCAGGAGTTCAACTCCCAGGTCGAGAAGCTGGCGAAAGACATGGGCGTGCGCTTGTTGCACTTGTCCATTGGTCGTGGCTATCTCACCAATGCTGAACTGAACCAGCTGGCCGCTGACGGTGAGAACTCACCGAAGATGATTCCGATTGCACAGGGTGGCCCGTATGGTTCCCAGTATTACTTCGTGAAGAATCCGGCTCAAGGGTCGAACGTGATGGGTGTGGGCTTCCAATTCACGCATCCCGTGATTACGCCGGACCAGGTAACGTTTTGATGTGGAAAGCCTACGTTCGTTTCCTGGATTGGATGATGGCGAAAGAAGATCCTGAGGATCCTTTCTCGCACCGTTCAGTCACACCAGAGGAATTGGCGGAGGCTTCAGTCTTCCTGTTCCTCTTCTCGTTGGTCATGTGGGCCTGGGGTGTTCATACCTACGGCTACTAAAGCTGACAGCATAGAAGCCCGGGTCGCCCCGGGCCTTTATGCCGCAAACTTAATTGCCGGTTGTGCCACCCGTGCCGGTGGTGGCCGTGGTCTGACTTTCGTCCGTCTCGGAGAGATCATCCACACCCGATTCCCCATTCGGTTCGAAGTCCGGTTCCACGGCTGGGTCCACGCCATCACTCATGCCGGCGCCTGCCCCCGAGCCTGAGCCAGGCATACCCGAGCCCGACCCTGCTCCACCGCTGCCACCAGACCCCCCTGAACCCGACCCACCAGAGCCACCCGAGGCGGGCGTGCCACTGGAACCCGGTCCCAGACCCGTCCAGCCGCTCGCTGTGCCTGTGCCATGGCCACCGGCACCTGTGCTACCACTGACGCCTGTCGTGACGTCCAGGGCCGTTGCAGGGGTCCATACAAGCGATCCTGCGGCAGCGGTCACCAGGAAGTCAGCCGCGGCATTGGCGTAACTGGTATTGAGTACGTCAGACTGGCCCAGTTGCAAGCCGTAGTAGGCATTGATCTGAGGCAAGAGCGTGTACGTATCGGTTGGGTAACTGGCCACCACAATCGGAGTCGGGTTTGTCACTGGAGTGGCATTGCCCAGATTCAGACGACTATAGAAGAGCGTTTGCTCTCCGTAGTTCGGTACACCTGGCGCATAAGGAATCGAGACCTTGATGCCGGTGTTGATATAGCTGTAGATCCCTGCTGTGCCGGCAATCGCCACGGGTGTGCCGTAGGTGACGCCAGTCGCAGGCAAGCGAAAGCCATTGGTCGCAAAGATAAGATCACTCAAGATCTCCTGCGAGGGCTTATCGTAATTGAAGAAGGTCATGCGAATCTCTTCGATGGAAGGTGTGCTCATAACGAAGCCAAAATAAAAGCCAGGGGTTTCCCCCTGGCTGAACTCAGACGAGTGCCGAGAGCTCGGCATGCGCGATGCGCACACCGGCTGCGTGTGCTTGGTGATGCCGGTTCCAATCGAGTTGGGTATAGTCGTACTCCCACTCGTTAAAGAACGCAGCGGCCACGTAGCCATTGACGATACAAGGCGGGCCTTCCAACACCGGAATGAACACCGGCGTATTCGGATCCGCATCTTCGACGACTTGAACCGTGCGTTTGACAAAGCCTGACAGGTGCGCGTATTCCACTTCATCTTCGAACACCGAGTAGATGTCCTTCAGACCCGCGGTCAAGCCCTGATCGACTTCCTTACGCATGTACGGTGCGTCACCCGACCACCACCATTGCTTGCCTTCCGTGTTACGACTCCACAACGGATGGTCAGCCACCCAGCGTGTGGACGGATCTTCCTTCATGGTGAGCATCGCGCGACCCGTACCAAGGATCGCGTTATGCAGCCGCAGCATGCGGGCCGGTCCCGTCGGGGACATGAGCATGTCGCCAGGCTCAAGGGTTTCGATAGCCTTCCAGCTATAGTCCGCCATGAGAACCTTCGTACCAGCGATAAAGCAGCTGATGCTGTGGCAAGTCGACCCACCACCTGACGGCGGCGGAGGGGGCGGTGCGTTGTTGATATAGCCTGCCGGCGGTTGCGGCTGACCCGACCACCCCGAAGCGTGCGCGTACCCACTGCGGGTGCCTTGACCCAGTTGCGCGTTGGCCCCATAAGCCGTGTACAGATTGCCCGAGCTACCAAACCAGCTATCGGACCAGCCGTTAGAGAACGTCACGTTATCACCCGGCGACGTCACCAGGTTCGTACCATCGAGCGAGCCATTGTGAACAACCGCCGTCATCACGTTGCCCGAGCGGAAGAAGCCAATGATGACACCGCCCGAAGGTGCCGTGAACTCTGTCCACGAACCCGTCACGGAGTTACAGCCACCCGTGATCACAGGGTTGGTACCCTGATAGATCAGTGCGTCACGGCCAAAGTTCGCAGCGATCGAACCGGAGTAGTTCACGTCAAAGAACTGCGTGCCATTCTCCGTGTACGGGAAGCCTGAGTTGTTAATCGAGGACTGCCACGTGTTCAGATCGTTTTCCAGCGTACCCAGGTTCCACGGACCCAAGGCTCCCATCGACTGCGCCGAATCCCCGTGAGGATTGTTGCCGTTGTTGATGTGAGCGACGATCACGTTGTAGTTCGAACTGTAGTACCCCTGCATGCTCGACTGAGCCGCAGCGAGGGCTGCATTGAACTGGCTGGCTGTCATACCAGCGATCTGCGTGATGTTGACCTGGTGAGGGTTACTGTAATTCGCGATGTGGTTGGTGAGCGTCGTCTCCAGCGTCTGGAGTGCCGTTGCCGTCCACGTACCAATCTGGGCAGGTGTGACCACGTGCGGATTGTTGACGTTACCCGTGTGCGAGCTGAGCGTCGTATTCGCGTTGGTGGTGTTGGTGGCCACAGGCGAGGTTGCATTTGCAATCGCTGTTTGAATCTGGCTCACCGTCAACGTCCCCAGGTTCACCGTGTTATCGGCGTGGGGATTGTTGAAGTTGTTGATGTGCGCACCCACTGCCGCCGAATTCGTAGCGAGTGTGGATTGCAGCGCGGTCTGCGCCGCCGTGATCAGTGCGCCCACCTGCGCCGTCGAGTACATCCCCAACTCCGCCAGAGTGACCTGGTGAGGGTTGTTGTAGTTCGTCACGTGCGAGGTGAGTGTCGCCGTCAGTTGACTGTCTTCCGTCAGACGGTTACTGGTCTCAGCCTGGATCGCTGCGTCTTGCTGAGCCGTGGTATATGCACCCAGCTGGGCTGCCGTCACCTGGTGAGGGTTACTCTGGTTCGCTTCGTGCAGATAGAGATTGGCCAGGACAGCATTCAGACCAGCCAGCTGCCCGTTCTCCATCGCGTTCGCATACGCCTGCACGGCTGTCTGGGAGAGCGGGTCTCCCATGATCGCCAACTGCATGAGACGGTCGAGCGCATGCACCACGTATTCAAACGTGATGAGTCCCGCTTGGCCCGCATCATGCAGCGCTTGCGAAGCTGGTGCTAATGCCAGACTATCAATCACCGAAGGCCAGGCAACTGGACGACTCGCCGGCTCATAGCCCACCAGATCACTGGCCAGGCTTGCGAGTGGCTTCTGATACCCACCACCGAGCGCTTGGTAACTCACCGAGAGCGTCGCCCCTACCGTAGCGTCTGTGATGACCACAATCCCAACAATGGTGTCACTGACCGCCACACCGTACTTCGCGGTTGCCAGATCGTAGGGCACTGCGGTGAAGTACTGGCTACTCGTGAGAGTGAGACCCGAGGCTGTGTCTTTCAGGACCAGACTCGAGTTGAAGAACGCGCCATAGTTCGTGGCAAACGCTCGAACAGGGTTGGTACCGATGGTCTGGACCTCGCCCGTGATATCGTTCGTTGTCGCTTTCCCCGTGGGGTCCAGCGGCAAAGTTAATACATCGGACATGTTACGTTCCTATTCATTAGTACGAGAGTGCGCCCTTCTGAGCGTTCCCTTGCGCCTGCCACTGTGCGTAGGTCCACCCACCGATTTGTGCCACCGTCACCCCGTGCGGATTGCTCCGGTTGCCCGTGTGATTGTTAATCGTGGCGGCCTGGCTATTAAGCGCAGTCGTCACCGGTGAGGTGTACCCGTTGGCGATCTGGGTGTTGATCTGAGAAGCGGTCCACGTTTGTGCCTGTGCGGCTGTGGTGCCATGCGGATTGCTCCGGCTGGCAATGTGGTTCGCCACGTTCGTGTTGAGCGTGTTGATGTCCGCAGTGTCCCATGCCCCAATCTGACCGATCGTGGTTTGGTGCGGGTTGTTCCTATTGGCGATGTGTGCGTTCATCGCCGTGGTGTCGTTCGCTAACTGTGTAGCAATCGGCGAGACCCCGTTACTGATTGCCGTCGTGATCTGGGCCGTCGTGTAGCCGCTTAACTGCGCCAACGTCACCTGGTGTGGATTGTTGTCGTTGGCAATGTGCGCAGCCATCGCATTCGCGTCGGACGTGAGCTGGGCATTGAGTGCAGCTACGACAGTTGCCAGATTGGTCGTCGTCTCACCGGTGCTATAACCACCAATGTCATCCGCGGTATCGATGTGCGGATTCGCGTAACACGTCGCATGTGTCTGGATCGCTGAGTTGATCACGGCGTCTGCATTCTGACGGTTCGTCGTCTCCACCCCGATCAGCGTGTTCACCTGCGTGCTCGAATAGGCATCCACCTGTGCGAGCGTCGTTTGGTGCGGGTTCTGGTAGTTCGCAATGTGCTGTGCGAGCTGTGTGGCCATGTTCGCGATATTCTGCGTGTACAGGCCCTTTTGCTGATCGATGTAGGTGAGCACCGAGTCGTAGGACGCGGCTTCCGACAAGGTCATCGCATTCAAACAGATCTCGAGCGCGGTCACCACATAGTCCCAGTCGTACGTGTCACCGATCCAGTGCATGTGTGGCACCGGCGTTACCGTATCCGGGAAGCCTGTGATGTTCGAAAATGAGACCGAACGGCTATCCAGTTGGAGCGCTGCGATCTCAGCGGCGAGCGTCGTGTAAGGCACGGCGTCCGGACCACCCACAGCCTGGTAGGACAGGGAGATGTTTGCGGAGACCGACGGATCGGTCACCAACAAGATGCCCCAGACCTCACGCCCCGTTTTCACGGTCAACTCTTCATGCAGGAATTGGAACGTGTACTGCGTGCTGTTCAGGGTCTTGTTCGAAGCCAGATCAAAGATCTCGATCGAGCTCCCGAAGAACGCACCTGCGTTCGGAGCAATTGCACGCACAACCGAGCTACCGATGTTCTGGTCCTCACCTGTGATGTAGTTGTCCCGACTAGCCCCCGTCAGATCGAGCGGGTAGCGGTAGATATTTGGAATCATGTCGGCGCTCTTTAGTTGTTGATGCTGGCGAGGTAGTTGATCGCGTTAGCCGCGCTCCCCCCAGGACCCTGCAACAGACTGATCGCATAGGTCAGCTGCGCCGGCGTGTACGCGCCACCCGTGTTATACACAGTGTCCCCGTGGGGGTTACTGTAGTTGCCCGTGTGACTCGCGATGCTGCTGTTGAGCGAATTGATCTGCGCGGCGATGCTGCTGTAGGCTGACGAGATGGAGTTATTCATCGTCGTCGCACTGTAGACGCCCGAACTATCCACGTTACTCGTCACGATGTTCGAGTAGACGTCTTGGTGCGGGTTACCCGTGTTGGTCACGTGAGACGTGTACGGGTTCACAATGCCAGACTGAATCGCCGTTTGCGTCCAGGTCCCGATGTTCGCCGTCGTGTCCTTGTGGGGATTAGCCGTGTTCGTCAAGTGAGCGTCCAGCGTTGCCTCGTAGGCATTCACCTGATTCTGAATCGTACCAGTTGACGCCGAGATTGCAGCGGTGATCTGGCTGACTGTCCACGTACCAATCTGGGCTGCCGTCGTCTGGTGCGGGTTCTGATAGTTCGTGATGTGGCTATTTTGCGTCGACTCATTGGCGCTGATGTTACTTTCCACAGCTGTCGACATCGCCGCCATGGCGTTATCCGACTGAGCCTTCGTGAAGCCGCCGACTTGCGCCGGCGTCAGCTGATGCGGATTGGTTTGATTCGCCTCGTGGGTCGCGAGGCTGCTGTTGATCGATGCGTCCGCCGCCATGCGTGCTGTGGTTTCCGCAGCAATGGCCGTGACGGTCTGCTCGGTGGTGTAAGCCCCGATCTGCGCCGCGGTGGTCTTGTGCGGGTTCGCAAAGCACGAGAAGTGGGCCTGAAGCGTCGCTTCCGCGCCATTGACCATGCCTTGCATTTCTGCCACGACATCTTCAGCGTACTGCAACAGTTCGTTCTGCGCCGCACCCTGACCTTCGGTAATCGCAGCGGCCAACCGCTTCACCGCCGAGACAATATACTCCATTCCGTACACGTCACCTGATTGGTGATAGTGCGGACCTGGTGGATAGTCCTTCGGTTTGTTTGTGACGTTCGCCCAGCATGTAGCGCTGTCGTTCAGATCCAAGCCCGTGATCGCAGTCTGCGCTACCTGCGTGTTCAGGCTATTGACCCCACCGAGTGCCTGGTACGTCACCTTCACATTGGCCGACACCGTAGTATCGACGATGATGATGACGGCATCGACTTCTTGCCCGTACATGAGCGAGCTATCCAGATCCATCTGGGTCGGATAGTACTGCGTCCCTTCAACAAGGGTATTGCCCGTGGCGACATCGATGACCGATACCGACTCACGGAAGAACAGGCCATAGTTCAGCGGGAACGCGCGCGTGCCTGTAGCCCCGATCGCATGGGGCTCGTTTTGAATTAAGTTCGAAGACGCCGAACCCGTCGGATCCAGCGGAAGCGTCAAGCCCGATGTGCTCATTGTTTATTCCTAAGTAACCAGCAAAAGAGACCCAAGGCCCCCACTAAGCATAAAATGCTCAGCGGAAAGCCTTGGGTCTCGAACACGAGAGTGGACTACTTTAACCGCTGCACGATCCTGCGGACTGCACTGCCGTCACGACTGCCTGGAACGCCGTAGTCAGCTGGCTGACCATGTTGTTCATTTCAGAAACGGTCGCGTACGTGTCTGCCGTGGCGTACTGGATACCCGCCGGTGCGGTGTTCTGCACAGCAATGGCGGACAAGAAGTTGTCGTTGTAGCCCGACAGCGCATTCACGCTCATCGGGTTAGCCCCACCTGCGGTCTGCACCCAGATGGTTGCAAACGGTGCATCCGCGTACGTCGTGGTGTCGATCGTCCAGCCGAACTGGGTCGTCCCCACTTGAATGCCCGTCAAGCTAATGACTTGCATGTTCACGTTATCGGTGCTGCCCGTATCACGGGCCGACATCCGAACGAACCACGTACCCGAGTCGGTGTTGTTGATCGAGTCGCCGCCCGTCACAATCAGCTGCAAGTCCGGGTAGGTCGTGAGACCTGAGGTACCGGGCAAGAACATCTGCGCAATCGGCGTCCACAGATTCGGATCGCTCGTGTCAGCAGCCGCCGGAATGTTATCCTGGGCCACCATCAGATCGCTATTCCACAGTTGGTTGTTCACCGCAGTGGTGATCGCTGCTGTGAGTGCCGACTGCGAAAGACCGTAGACCGACGAGGCGTTCGATGCCGTACCAGCCAGAATCTGGCTAGCCAACTGGGCCGCGGTCAACCCACCGAGCTCCGTTGCATTGGCAGCCGTACCAGCGAGAATCGCCGTTTGCAGCTGTGCTTGCGTAAGCCCGTAGACTTCGTTGGCATTAGCCGCGGTGCCCGCGAGAATCTGCGTAGCCAGCTGGCAGACCGTCAAGCCATTCAACTCCGTGGCATTCGCTACCGTTGCGTTGGCAATGTACTGATCCCATTGAGCCGGGGTCATGCCACCGAACATTTCCGAGTCGGATGCCGTGCCGCCTTGGAGGGCCGCTTGCCATTGAGCCGGCGTGAGGCCACCAAAGTTCGACGAGTTGTTCGCCGTGCCAGACAGAATCTGAGCGGTCACCTGAGCGAGCGTGAAGCCGTCGAAGTTCGTGGCGTTAGCAGCGGTGCCGCATGTCGTCACATAACCTTCGAGCAGGTTCGTCACCTGTTGCGTGGTGTACGCGCCGACTTGAGCTGCTGTGGTCTGGTGCGGATTCGAGTAGTTCGTAATGTGAGCCTGGAGGATCGCATTGGAACCCTGATTCGCAATGGCTGCGGCAGTCGCTGCCGGAGTCATGTACAGGTTGTTCGCCGTACCTGCAATCGCGTCACTGTTCTGGGCCACGCTGAAGTTGGCCACGTTCCCGAGACCTACCTGCACCGCACTGGTTTCGTGCGGATTGTTGTAGTTCAAGATGTGAGCCTGCAATGCCGAACCCACGCTGCTGTTGATCGCGACCATGGTAGTGGCCGGCGTCATGTACAACGTTGTGGACGTCCCTGCTGCGGCATCGGTGTTTTGAGCCACGCCGTAGTTCTGCACGAGACCTAAGCCGACTTGGCTCTTGGTCACTTCGTGAGGGTTGTTGTAGTTCGTAATGTGCGCTTCAAGCGGGGCAAACGCGAGCGATTGGATTGCAGCCGCCGTCGTAGCCGGCGACATGTAAAGCGTGGTCGAGGTGCCTGCGACTGCATCACTGTTCTGGGCCATGCCATAGTTCTGGACCAGACTCAGACCCACTTGCGCCGCCGTCGTGACGTGCGGGTTGTTGTGGTTTGCAATGTGGGCGGCTAAGCCCGTGCTGCCACTCGACTGCAAGGCTGACGTCACCGCACCAATGGCAGTCACCACGCAGCTCATGCCGACCATGTCGTTCACGTCCCAGCTATGAGCTTCGGGCGGGAACGCGTACGGCGTGCCACTGACTTCTTCCCAGGATGTGATCCGAGGATTGTCAACGACGTCCGCCATGATGGTGGCGATCTGTTGGGCGGAGACCGTCCACTCACCGCCTACCGTTTGGTAGTTCAGCGAGACAATACCGGCCAAGGCGGTATTGATGAAACTGATCGAACCGTACACACGCATGGCACAAGCTCGGGAGGCCGAGATGAACCAGTGTGTGACGTAATAGTCCACGCCTTCTTCAAGCGTGGAGATGGTACCCGAGGTATCCTGATAGGTGATGGACAGCGTATCGGCGAAGAATGGTGCAGCCTTCGGCACGATGAAATGCTGGTTACGGAAGTTCTGCGCAACCAGCTGTTGCTGCTCCCCCTGAATCAGGTTCGACACTAACGAACCCGTCGGGTCAAACGGGTACGTCAGTGTGGTGCAAGATGTGGACATAAATACTCCCGGTTCACCGGCAAGTTCATCGTATAGACGATTGAAGATAATCGAATCTGACTATACGATGTACGATCAAAAAGGCGACTAAATCATGGCTTACACGCTAGTTTCGGCCCTGGGTAAGGGTCTCACAGGCGGGCAGGAATGGAGTTCGATTGACCTGGGCAGCATGACTTTTGCCGAAGTGGTCGACAACTATTCTACGGTCTACGCGATTCTCACCAATCCGTTCATCACGGGTCAAGTGAGCTTGGACCTCGCGGCGATCCTTCCGAACATCACCAATCAGTCCCAGACGTTCAGTGCGTACCTGGTGGCACTTGGCAATCTTGCGTTACCTACGAGCACGAGCATCCCGTCGCTCTCGACGTCTTACGCACGCTACATGAATGCGTTCCAAGCGGGCTACAGTGTTACGCCCATCGCCTCCATCGCAGCACTGGATAGCGAGCTGCCCGTGTCGGATAAACCGCACGCACTGCTCCAACGCGCCTCCACCAACTACGAGTCGTTCTATCAGAACTGTCTCGTCTCAGTGAATGGCTATCTCCACATGACCGACACCGATAAGCAAACGGGCGTGTGGGTGTTGAATGGGATGCACTCGTGTATCCTCTCCAAGAAGAACAAGATCGGCATCCTGGACTTCCAGGACATCGGCACGCTCACGCTGATTCCGATTACCGCTGACATGATCTACAAGCAGAACACCAACCAAGCGTTGGCGAACCACGCGTACATCAACGTTGGACAAGACCTCACGAGTCAAACGGTCATGGTGGTGATTGGGGGCTACTTGCATGTGCTCGACACGAAGACGTTCCGACTGGTGGGCACGGAGTCGCTCATGATCGACTTCAACAACTACCCGTTGCTCGAGCGCTACTTTGAGTCGAAGGACTCGATCGATTTGTCGACCCTGGCGTTGACGGCCTCGCCGAACAATCCGGATGCGATCTCAGTGGAACAGATCACGTCGGACGCGGCCATCACGGCGCTCCTCACGCTCTCGCAATCGTTCATCGTGCTACTCGATAACACCGATGTTTCGGTGGAACTCGTGAAGCTTGAGCAGATGCGCTGGCCCGGCTGCTACGCCAGCTACGTCACACCGATCTTCCCGTTGGTGACGGGCTACGGCAAGCTGAACGAATACTGGTGGGTGTACGAGAAGCCGCGCTATGCACTCAAGTGCGCGGACAATCTGAAGGACAACTTCATCTTCAATACGGTACCTGCTCCGCGTACGCAGAACATGGTAACCAATCAGACTGACCCGATGCATCCGCGCGACATCAGTGCAGGTTACTACTTGCAGATCAGCTCGGACATCGTCTTTAGCTAAGGCACAGTGAGGGAGGGCGCAGGCCCTCCCCTTATGCCGCTTAGTTGTATTGCAGATTCGGAGCCGTGATCGACTGGCTCGCGTTGATGACAGTGGCGGTTACCGTGCCGGTCATCGTGGCACTGCCATCCAGCTCCATGTTGCCCGCAATCTTAATCTGACCCGTGCCCGCACTACCCACGCCACCCGCGTTTGCTGCGGTGGTCATGTTACCGTTCAGCTGGAAGGCACCGTTCTCAGTGAAGTCCCCGTTGTGGGTTGTTGTCGCCTGAATCGTCGCGGTGGTGGTTTGCAGCTTAAAGGAGTTCGACGAGTTGATCGTCATGTCCTTCGTGTTCATGGCAATTGACTTAGGCGCCGTGAACGTCATGGCGTCTGCGAGCACTTGCAGCAACGACCCATTGGCGTTCTGGAACTGAAACATGTTCTGCGTCGAATCAATGATCAACGAATTACCCACGCCGTCCTGCATCACAAAGCGACCCGCTTTCGCATTGAGCTGGATGTCGTAAGTAGTAAATTCACCGTTCGCGTTAGACGTATGCCAGGTGATCATCCCCTGGTGTGTCGAGACTTCTTTGTAGTAGCTGTTCGTGGCGTCCAGATCAGCACCCTCATCGGAGGAGCCACTGTAGGCATGCACTACGGTTTCTAGCTTGCGTTGCGCGGGCAGCCCACTGGTCGTCCAGTAGTACTTATCAGCGTCTGCAAACTGGTACAACTTCACGTACTCGCCGCGCCGGACATCCGGTGCCGTTTGGCGATTGGCGTCCCCCTCAGGCATCCATGTAGCTTGGATTGTGACCGAGGTGGCGACCTGAGTGCTGTAGGCAGCCCCTGAGGCATCGATGCCCTGGGTGCTGACGTTGGTCCCTGTGTTGGTGAGCTGGCCGTTGACAAACGGCAGGTGCTCGATTGGCGTCACTTCAATGACTTTACTGGAGAGCGCCTTGTTCGCAGCCACAATCCCCATGCTGTAAAAGCGCAGGTTGGACGTTTGAGGATGCGGCGAATTGGCTGGCTTCGTCGACATTCGTTCGCTCGTAAGAAAAAGATATCACGCACCAGAATGGTTTGTGAAGATACTATCAGGATACAATCATGCGCTACACTGCCCTGATTTTGAAAGGCTTTAAGCGGTTCGCGTTGAACCAAGTAGTGCGCTTTGAGATTCGCCCCAGAGAACAGATCCAATTGATCCTGGGCACAAATGGCAGCGGGAAGTCCTCCTTGTTACAGGAGTTGACCCCTCTGCCTGCAAATCCGGCTGACTATCTGAAAGACGGTTGCAAAGAGATTCATATTGTTGATCGCGGATTTACCTACATTCTCACCAGCAACTTCGCGGTGAAGCAGATCCATAGCTTCCAGAAGGACGGTGAGGAGTTGAATCCGGGCGGGACGGCATCGGTTCAAAAGGAACTGGTGCGTCAGCATTTTGGCATCACCCCGGACATCCATGAACTGGAAGTGGGCGAAGTACGTCTGACTGATCTGGGTCCTGGTCAGCGCCGCGAATGGTTCACGCTGTTGTCTGACGTGTCCTACGACTACGCGATCGGTGTCTTTGATAAGCTCAGCAAAGAGCATCGCAACGTGGTGGGTGCGCTCGACTTGGATAAGCGTCAATTGGTGGTCGAGCAGAACAAGATCATCACTGAGGAAGAGCAGCAACTCCTCATCGCCGAAGTCAAGCAACTGCACGAGGAGCTCACCAAGCTCTTTGAAATGCGCGCGCCGATTAAGCGACCCCTCGATGAAGTGCAAAGCGAACGCATGCGCACCGAGTCGCAGCTCAAACAGATCTCCGAGCAACTCCTGCATCTGAAGGTGGAATCACCCGCTCACCTGTATCGGGATGATTGGGGACAGTTGCAACACGTCACCTTCCATTCGATCGACGATGTGCAGGACTACATCGAAGACATCAAGGAGCAGATCACCGCACAGGAAGCGATCCTGGGTAAACTCGTGGGGGACCATGGCAAGCTCGAGAAGACGGTGGACATTCTGAAGCGCCAAGGTGCCGATGGGATTGAATCGGTGCGCAAGAAGATTGCGCACGTGGCTGATCTGCGTTTAGGCTACTTGAAGGAGCGTCGTCTGAAGTTGGAGCTCGATGGGGCGGATCCGGGTGAAGCACATCGTGCGGTGGAAGCGATTCGTCATGACCTGAATGCGGTTCTGTCAGAGTTGCCGATGAATTCCAACAAGGGATTCAGTTCAGCGATTCTGCAAGAAATGAAGACGCGTTTGACGAACCTGCGCACAGCCCATCAGCAACACACGACAGCGGCGGCTAAGATTCAGGCTCAACTCGCACACTTCGAAGAGCACAAGAAGAACGGCAGGGTTACTGTCT
>OULI01000011.1_pt1 | contig 26608 bp, 38 predicted proteins | sample 1690721 | NCBI WGS metagenome assembly OULI01 (sample SAMEA3914788, study PRJEB12502) | metagenome | biome: forest; material: soil | place: Canada | collected 2011-07-03 | depth 0.1 m | reverse complement strand
GAAGGCGGTGAAACGCCCCCGACGGAAAACGGCGAGATCCCGACCGAACCCGTCGACACGATCGAAGACGAACTCGACGACGTGCCCGACCACGCTGAATCGGCTGAAGCCGACCTGGCTGACATCAACGCAGAGCGCGGCGAGATCGACGCAGCGGACGATGCCATCGGCGAAGCCGAAGACAGCGTCGAAGCACTCGAAGCCATTCGCGATGCACTGATCGAAGCGGACAAGGAAGGCGGCCTGACGCGCGGTGGCGCGAACGTGCTGCGCGTGTCGCTCGAGCACATCTACGGCCGCCTCGGCCTGCCGACCGCGAAGGTCACGCCGGCCCTGGAATCGTTCGGCGGTCACGCCACGCGCCAGAGCTCGACGCAGATCGCGATCGAATCGTTGTCGGAAACGGCCGCGAACATCTGGAAGAAGATCGTCGAGTGGGCCAAGAAGATTTGGGACTGGATCGTCGGCTGGTACAAGAAGCTGTTCGACATGAACACCAAGGTGAAGGCTCGCGCCGAAGCCCTGAAGCAAGCCGCTGTCACGGTCGCCAAGGCCCAGAAGAAGGAAGAAGAGCTCGAGAACGCCGGCCTCGCCAAGTCGCTGTCGTTTGCAGCTGGTCCGAACTTCGAAGAAACCGTCACCTCGCTCGACCACTTCGTCAAGCAGTTCAATGGCGGCGCCACGAAGTACTTCGGCTCGATCAAGAAGCTGATCGAAAGCGTGAAGGACGGCAAGAACCCGGGCGCGCAGAACGCAGAAGCGTACAGCTTCGGCCTCCAGAAGGAAGCGAGCGTCGAAGGCGTGGAAGCTCCGGATGGTGCAGCGATGTTCGCATCGCCGGAACTGCCAGGCCGCGTGCGCATCGTCTCCGTGTGGAGCGAAGCCAACATCGAGCATTGCCAGTTCAAGAAGATCGATCTGCCGCTCGAAGGCGAACACACGAAGCTGCCGGTGCTGGATTCGGGCGCTATCGAGAAGGCTGCTGACCTGGTGCTCGAAATGACCAATGCGGTGGCTGCATCGCGTAGCGGTCTGGACGAAGCCGGTGCTGCATTCAAGGAACTGATGGCTGCTGCCGAGTCGAACATCAACGGCACGCCGGATGGCCAAGAAGGCGAGAACGTCGACGCGAAGACGGCTGGTCACGCGAAGCTGGCAATTGCCCGTAAGGCGCAAGAGCTGCTCAAGGACGCGGCCACGCAAGTCAACCACTATCTGGTCACGACCGCGGGTCACGTCGTGGGCTGGGGTGAGCTGAGCGCGAAGGCGCACGGCACGCCGGAAGCTGGTGGCGAAGAAGGCGGCGAAGGCACGGAAGGCGGCGAAAAGACGATCGGTGAAAAGGTCGGCGAAGCTGCTGGTAAGGCCGGCGAAGCTGTGAAGACCGCAGCTGGCAAGGTCGGTGAAGCCGCTGGCAAAGCTGGTACGGCTGTGAGCGACGCTGCTGCCAAGGTGGGCGGGAAGGTGACGTCCGCAGTGGATGCAGCAAAGAGCAAGCTGACGGGCACGCCGAGCACGGCCGATAAGATCGCCGAGCAGGAAGCCGCTGAGAAGCGCGCGAAGCTGAAAGAACAAGCTAAGCCCTAAGCTCTCGCTTCTGTAGTAACTCTCCTGTAGTTCATGGCGCCCGGGGAAACCCGGGCGTCTTATTTCGTTAGATAGGAATTACCATGCGTAAGAGTTTGTTTGCCCCGACCCCGACGCGTGCACCGGCGGCTGCACCCCAGGTCGAGCCTGTAGCGACCCCTGCTGTGCAGCCCGTGCAAGAAGCGTACGACGAGAGCGGCACGAACCCGAACGATCCCCTGAGCGTTGCGCATGTCGACGAGGGCGAGGAAATTTCGCTGGAAGAAGCCGGCATCATTCTCGGCGATGCGCGCGTACTGGCGGGCGAGATCGGGCGGGATCTGAATGAGTCTGAGCGCGTCATTCAAATTTCGGATGCTCTGGAAGACTTGGCGCTCGTGGCCAAGGACATCAAGGCAGCCACCCCCGCTGAAACGTTCTTGATCGAGTTGGTCGGTCAGACGGCCACAGCTGGCACCGAGGTGCTGCCTGAACAGGTCATCCCGTCGATGGAAGCATACATCGGCATCGGTATTGCCACGGAAGGTATCATCGATACAGCGCGTCGGATTTGGGAAGCGATTCTCAACTTCATCCGCAAGATCTGGGGCAAGATCCGTGACTTCTACCGCACGACGGTGGTCACGAAGAAGTATAAGTCGACGTTACTGGAGTTGCGTCAGATGGTGCGCAGCGTCGGTGAAGCCCATGAGTTGAAGAAGACGTTCAACGTGACAGGTGCGACGCACGGCCTCATCCCGCAGATGTACTCCACGAATGTGTGGGAGCAGCTGCGTCAGGAGATGGAGCATTTCGTGAAGGTGGACGACTTCATCTTCAAGGACTACGCCAGTGCGGTACTGAAGTCCGGTGCTGAGATCACGCAGGCCATCACCCAGTTCGATCCGAAGATCCCCGAGAAGGCTGCGGAAGATCTGAAGGATAAGCTCTCCGGGGTGCTGATCGATGTTCCCCAAGAGTACACCTCGAAGGGCTTCATCGGTAGCGGTCACCTGCGCTTCCAGAAACATGAGCGCGTGCATGGTGAGTCGCCGGATGTGGCGCTGGAGCGGATTCGTCTGTCGGGCCTGAAGTACACCAAGGGTGAAGTGCCCCGCACGATCGAGAAGGGTGATGACGTACTCCAAGGCGTGCCGGCGGGCACGGTGCCTGAAATGGAAACCCTGCTGGATCAAGCCGAAGAAGCACTCGAAGTCTTGCTTGGGTTCTACAGCCAGTACGTGAACCAGTTCTACAAGACGGCAGAAGAATGCCAGGATGCTTCGGTCAAAGCGAGCAAAGAGATGGAGCTCCTCGACCAGGCAGAATTCGGCAGTAAGTCGGTGGGCTACTACCGCTCGATGCTGAACTTCAACTCGGCGTTTGCGAACTGGACCTACGAGCCATTCGTGCCGATGTACCATCACACCCTGCGTGTGGTGAACAGCATTTTCATTCTGGTGCGCGGCTCTTTGTCGTGCTACAAGAGTGGCACGGTGCAGCAAGTGCGTTAAAAGAAAGCGTAAGGTCCGGGGCTTTGGCCTCGGGCTTTATGCCGTTGGTAAGATTTCGCCCGATTTTATGTACCGTCTTGTGAGATAGACCATGCCAACAGTTGTGTTACCTGTACCGGAGACTTACGACAGTGTCACGCGCCCGGTGATTTACGATGTGACCCGCAAGCTCTTTAAGTGGACGGGGTTACACGAGAACACGCCGATTCTGTATCCGTCGCCCAATGGCGTGACGTATCAGCCTGGCTCGTCGCTGCTGCATGACCCGAAGAATTCGGAACTGGCCTTTGATGACCAAGTGACCGTCGAAGTAACTGAAGAGGCGGACCCGGATCGCATTGCGTCTACCGCAGTGGTGTATCCTGAAAACCTCTTCATTTTGCATGACCCCCGAGTCGAGACGATCATGAAGCCCGTGTATGTGCACACGGAAGTCACGATCAACTTTAAGTTCCGGGCGATTGACGAAGTAAAGGCTAAGCGCTGGCGCGATCAGATTCGCGTGCGCATGTCGCAGATGCGTGATCTCCGTATGTTGGATATCCGCTACTCGTATCAAGTGCCGCCTGTGGCGATGGTGATCTTGGAAGAGATCCATACGCTCATGGAACGTGTGGCACCGTACGGTGTCTCGTACGCCCAGTGGTTTAAGAACAGTGTGTCGAATGCGATGACTGTCGAGTCGAACTTCAGTGGCAAGCAGATGCAGGTAGCCATCCCTGAACATCAGGGCAAGATCGTGGGCTACTGGGACTTCACCGGTGAACCGGAAGTCGGCCAGAAGGAAGACAATGCAGAAACCTGGACGATTAACTTCTCGTTCAAGTTCAAGTACGACAAGCCCGCGTCGGTCGTCTTGCAGTATCCGCAGATGATCCACAACCAGGTCATTCGCTATCGGGATGAGACGCCTGTCTACAACCCGGATAACTTCGATAAGACCTTCTCGCTCTCGGCCTGGTACTTGAATCAGTTCGATCGCACGCGTGCCTTGGATAACATCATCAAGAACCGCACGGGTATCATGCTGCCGCCCTGGGATGAGTTCGTTGAAGAAACGGTGCCGCGTCACTACATCAAGATCTTCAGTGCGATGCTCTCGCTGGATTTGTCGACTGGAGGTAATCCCTCGGTGCTGATGAATCTGGATGATCTCTCGGAAGGTTATTCGATGACCCCTGAGATGAAGCAGTTCATCATTGGGGAAGCACCGTACATGACGAAGAACGGCCAGAGCATCTTCAATGCCTGCCTGTACTTTGCGAACCGTCAAATGCCCGATGGCAGCATCACGGTGGATAACAACCTGAATGTGGCCACCACGTTTAATCCGAATGCGCGAGCGCGCTTTCACCTGTGGTTCGGGCTGTGCTTTAACTGGCGCTACCTGAGCCCAGCGGCCGTGCAGCGTCTGCGCATGAACTACCCCGTGCTCGTGCAGCTCATTCGCGCGCTGTGGCCCACTTGGAATTACACGCCCGATCAGATCGGCAATTCTGGAATCGCGACCAACGCGTCGATGAACTACTTGACAGGTCTGTCCGCGAGCGTGCTCTCGCGCACCAGCATGAAGACCGTCGAGACGTTCTACGTTCAAGTCGTCAACAAGGAGTAAGACATGCCGTTGGTCGATACCCGCACGACCCCGCCGGTGCCGGAAACGTCTCAGATCCGGATCACCGACCCGCAGTATCAGGGTGTAGCAATTGACACGCGCTATATCCCGGCCACCGATCTACTGACTCACATCGAGGGCAGTAGCTGGACTGTGGATTACTACAGCCAGGTAATCGACCGGGACAATGGCGTGGCTGGTCAGTCTGTCAACAAGCCCGCCCAGTTTCAACAGTACCGTCGTGTGCGCGGGCTGGAGCTGAAGGTCACCTCGCAGCTGACCGCATCGCAGGACCAGACCTCCAAGCAGATGTCATACACGGGAGGCGCGTCCCTCTATCCGGTCCTCATCCCGAACACGGGTGACATGTTCATCGCGGAAACCGATGACGGTCGTTTCGCCATCTTCATGGTGACGACGACGGAGCGCAAAACGTTCTACAAAGACTCGGTCTTCACGATCGAGTACGAGATGCAGGACTACGCGACCGGTGGTCGACTGCCCGATCTCGAAAGCAAAGTAATTCAGACGCTAGAGTACGTCAAGGATTACCTCCAGGCCGGCCAGAACCCGCTGGTGGAGGACGCCGCGTGGCAGAACATCAGCCGGCTTCACAACCGCGCTGAGAGCATCCTGGCGAGCTACACGAAGCAGTTCTTCAGCAAGGAATTCAACACGTTTATCGTGCCCGGTCAGATGTATCCGACCTACGATGCGTGGCTGGTGAAGGCACTCGCTGCCATGTTCGAGTCACTCGACACGCCTGAGCTCCTGAACATGCGGCTGCTCGACTGCGATGATCAGCAATCGATGCACTGTGTGCAACTGTGGGATGTGCTCTTGCAGAAAGATCCGGCGATGCTGAAGTTCGTGAACAAGCGCGCAGGTCTTGTGTGGGTCAACCGCTTCTCGCGTAACCCGATGCTTAACGGTATTCGGTGGAGTGGGATTAATCAGGTGGTCTTTCCGATCGACGTGGAGCTGACGGTAGACCAGGAGCTGGCAGGGATGGGACTCGAGCCCATCACGGACTCGCAGTTAGTGGAGGTGAGTTCGCGGCGGGGGCGCTTGGAAGACATGTTGCCAGTGGTGAACTTGCCGGGCTTGCCGTACGTGAATGCACCGCTGATTAAGCCGGTGTTGATCGACGACTACTACGTGCTCTCCAAGTCGTTCTATCATGACGTGACGGGGGATCAGTCGCAGCTGGAATTGATGGTGGGCGACTACCTTCATGGGCGTGCATTGAACCACCAGACGCTCTTGGCGTTCTGCGATACGTGGCATGCATGGCCTCGCCTCGCAATGTTCTACTACACACCGATCGTGCTGCTTCTCATTCGGGCGGCCGTGCGACGGGAATAAAACTGGATATGATGATGAAACAACGCTTGAAGCCAAAGAACCCCGTCGTGGTGCCCCGGGCTAGCAATTGGGTGCCTCCTGAGCAACGCGATTCGGGATGGTGGATCTTTAATGAGCTGTTTCATTGTCGCGTCCAACGTATCCAGACGCTCTCGATAGATGAGATGAAAGAGTACGGGACCCCGACGTCGGGGGACCCCGTGTTCGATGAGCAAATGCGCAACGAGCGCATTGACCGCATGCTCACGATTGCCCAGATGATGGAGTACTACGAGAATGGCGTCACCGTTGGCGTCGTAGCAGACCAGGACACCAAGCGGATCTATGATTTTATCACGGATCACTTGCTTGCCTGGCGTCATCATCTGCAAACGGAAATGAACATCCGCATTCAGATGCAAGCGCCACTGGAGGACTTGGTGAAGCTTGACCAGTTTGCCAATGTCGTCTACAAGCACGCGAAGTATCACTTCACGCAAGAGTACGTGGACTCGTTGCTTGGTCGCAAGATCGATGCGATCCCGCATGCGCGTCAGAACGTTATCAAACCGTTCGCCGAAGTCACACGCATCAGTGCCGACGGTAAGTCGCATGAAGTCGTGCAGGCTGAAGAGCAGCAAGAAGAGCCGAACAAGTATCCGGATCGCGTGTCGCTTGCCGATGCGTTTAATCGCGGCCAGAAGAATGGTGGTGTGAAGCCAGGCTTTGCTTCATCCTGGCGCAAGTAAGGGGAAGTCATGGAGTTCGAACAATCGGGCTTAATGCTCGAAGTCAACGCCATCATGAACCAGGGAGCGAAGCCCGTGCAGTTCCAGGTGAACTGCCACATCATCGTGAACACTACGAACACGACGATTACGCCCCTGAAGGTTCTGAACGTTGACATTGAGCGCAACTACCTGGACGGCTACTCGGACAACATCATGTTGGAAGTGTCGCTGCCCACGGGTCTGTATTCCAAACAGATCTACCCGTATAAGAACAACATCGATGTCTCGCTAGTCTTGACGCCGATGATGGAGACGGGTGACCAGGTGGATACGTCAGATGCCCCGCAGTCGGAGACGTACACCGCCACGCTCCTCGACACGGGTAGTCCGGCGATGGAACAAAACGGGTTCAATGCGCCCACGCAATACAACATGGACTTGACCGGTCAGACAACGGTGCACTTCCAGTTGGTGAACAAAGCACTCGATCAGATGCGCATGATGGACGTGGGGCAAGTGTTTCGTGGGGCAACGGTGGACGATGCGATTAAGACGCTCCTCACCAATGCTTCGCAAACCACTACCGTCAATGGTCAGCGCACCGTGCAAGGCGTCACGATGCAGAAGTCGGCCAACATGCAGGCCCGACAACACATCGTCATCCCGCACGGGGTGAAGCTTGTCGATGCAGCTAAGTATATCCAGAAGTTTGCAGGTGGGGTCTACAATGGCGGCATGGGCTGTTATCTGCAAGGCAATCAGTGGCATGTGTATTCAGCGATGGATACGACGCGTTTTAACACCAGTCAAAGCACGCTCACCGTCATTAACTTGCCGAAAAATAAGTACACGAATGTTGAACGCACATATCGCGTTGCAGGCGGACAGTTGGTGGTGCTCGCCACAGGCAATGTGAAGTTCCGGGACCCGAGTAACGCTAAACAGCAAAACCTCGGTAATGGTCTGCGCTTTTCGGATGCGACCAAGTTCATGGGGAACTTCGCTCAGCTTGGGGACAACAAAGCCTTAGCGTCACGTGGGGCGAACAACAACGAGTTCATCGGCCTCAAACGCCCGAGTGGCAACAACAACGTGCACCGCTCGGACAACCCGATCAACGCGAACTCGCTGGAAGAGTACTCCAAGCTTTCGCGAGCGATGGGTTCGGTGATTCAGATGGAGTGGCAGCATTCCAGCCCGCTCCTGATCACCCCGGGCTTGCCAACCCAGATCATGTATTTGGATGAAGACTCGATCCAGACCATCAACGGCGTGGTCGTTGGTGCGCATCATTTCATGCAGATGATCGGCTCGAACTTCTCATCGGCCAAGTACGCCACGTCGACGGTGCTTTCCATCTTCGTGCAACCGGCTGACCAAGCTAATTCTACGACACCTTGAGGACATCATGTCTGTTACGCTGAACCTGAATCAAGCTGCGGCAGCCATCTTGCTGCAACAGTTCAATGCCGATAACGGCACCGACTTCACTACCGAACAAGTCACGTTTGGTCCCGTGATGGAAAACAACGACGTGGACGCGGATGTCTACGAAGCTGCGATCACCATGACGGGTGTGCCGGGCTCGGGTGTCTATGGCACCTATGTCTACAAGTACAACCGGATCGACATCTCGACGATCTTCACGACGACGTCCTTCGATGTGACGGCGATCACGAACTATCAGGGCCTCATCACGGCGATCAATGCCGCGTTGGCGACCTTGATGCAGGTCAGCACGCTGCCCAACAGTGATTCGAACCAACTGTATGTGGCAGGCGACATCTCGCCCGCAGCGGTTCCCTATCCGCCCGCTGGCAAGACGAGCGTGAACTTCATGCTCACCGCGGATCCGAACTCGCTGATTTATCGAAATAGTGTGATGCTCACCGCAACGACCACCGCCGTCAGCATCGCAGCAAAGGCAACCACTCCGTCGACCGGCCTGAACTTTACGGCTCCGACCTAAGGATTCTAAATGGCGGCGACGCTCGACTTTACGCAACCTGCGTTGAGCGTCTTGCTCGCGCAGATCAACTACAACAACAACACGACCATCACGCCGGACCAAATCAGTGTTCAGCAAGTAGCAGCATTGCCGAGCACTGACTCCTCCGGTATGAACGCTATCGCCTTCATCAGCTCTACCCAGGGCGCTGTAGCATTTGAAGGTCGTGAGCCATTTAGGTATAACCGCATTGACATCTCAACCGTACCGGGAGCACGCTCCACGACGTTTGATGTTGGCACGGCGATTTACCTGTCTGACTTGTTACCCCAGATCAACTCAGCGTGGTCACTCAACCTCACCGCAGCAGATATTCAGGATGGTATTTTGCCTGGATTCCCAACCGGTGCGACGAGTGTCTCGCTAATGATGGAGATGGCTTCGGGGAGTTTGTTGTGGATCAACGAGGTGGAGATTAGCATTACTCCAGACTCCACGACCACGTCAGACGGCAGTGACGGAAGCTCGTCATAGCAAAAATTTACATGCCTGTGGATTACTATGAGCGGAGAAACCTCCCTCAGACTTCCCCAGTCCCGAACATTCTTTTCCAAGGTTAATCATGCAGATCAATTCCAGCCTTACCGCACTCGGCAACCTGCTCGCTCAAATCACGGCCGACAACGCGGGATGGTCTGTTATCACCGAGGCAATCGCCGCGGTGCAAAGCGTCAGCGCGGTCACGCCTGATGCAGATGGTCGCAACACCGTTGTCGTCATTGGCGCCGATGGTTACAGCGATCAAGAAAGCTTCACGTTCACCCGTCGTGGTCTGGGTGACAGCGTCAACCCGGCTCCGACCGCCATCTCGCTGCAAGGCACGGAATCGGCCGCTGACGTCGCTGCCCTCGTCGCTACCGCACTGGGTCTGGTGAAGTCGGAAGTTTCGTTCAACGCGGCGTTCATCAACGCTGATGGCACGATCACGCTGCCGGCAGCTGCGGCAGACGGTTCGGTGACGGGTTCGGTTCAAGTCGTTTCGGCCACGGGCTCGCTGCTCTACGTCGACGGTTCGACCCTGTCGCTGGCTGTGAACTTCCCGTCGCAAGTTGTGACGCCGCCGGCTCAACCGACGCTGGCAGCTATCACGACCGTGACGGCTCTGTCGGGTTTCTCGGCAGCCGCTGCTCCGGTGACGCCGCCGGCATCGACGGACGGTACGTCGTCGACGGGTACGGACGGTCAAGCAACTGGTGGCACGACGCCGCCGGCCGCTGACGGTACGAGCTCGACGGGCACGACCCCGGTGGCTCCCACTGGTGACGGCACCACGGCTCCGGCAGCCGACGGTACCACGCCCGCCGCTGACGGCACCACTGCTGCTGGCACGACGCCCGCTGCTGATGGTACGACGACGGCACCCGTTGCTGGTACGGACGGTACGGCTGCTCCGGTCGCTGCCGATGGTTCGAGCGCTGCTCCGGCTGCTGACGGCCAAGCATCGCAAGCCGCAGCCAGCTAAGTAGTAAGCAGGACACAGCTAGCTAGGTAGTTACAGCAAAACGAAAGCGTACCTCGGGTTCGTCCTGAGGTACGCTTTTTATTCCCTCAACTTAAAAGTCCTATGCACATCAATCCAAGTTTGACGGGTCCGCAGAACATCATTGCCTATGCGACCAATCCCGCGTTCACGGCCCCAACCGATCCGAACAATGTGCTGTGTGGCACGCCTCTTCCTTTCCCGCCTCCCAGTGGTTTCACGGAGATTCCGGGCGTCAATATCGACGGCGTAAACAGCAACACGATGGTGGATGTGTTTATCACCGATCTGCTCGAAGACGTGAATGAAGATGGCGCAACGCAGACCATCATCTACGAACGTGTGGCGTTGGCTGGCCTGGTTGCAACCAACCCGGGCGTAACGGTCACCACCCATACGCAGGGCGTGCTGCTCCTCGAAGCGATCGCACTGCAACTAGGATTGGTAGCCACTGAACTCCAGATCGTCTCGACCGCCACCGGTACTGCTGTGATTGCCCCAATCACGAACTCGGTTCTGTATCTTCCAGGCAGTCTGACTGTTACCCTCGTTTATAGCGATTGAAAAACAGTTGAGACCTATATCACGCCCATGACTTAGTACCCCTAATTTCTACCAGGAGTTCATCATGAGCGTGTTAGTGAAGGTAGGTGCGGCCATCGCTGCCCTTGGCGCAAGCGTTGGTCTCGTGTACGGAATCGTGAAACTGGACGAGCATCTGAAGTCCAAGAAGAACGTCGACGAACTCACGGGCAGGCTTCCCGGCAATGAGCTCGCCGACGCTCTGGCATCGCACGGTGCGGCCAGCGTCAAGGCGCTGAACTCGTAACTCTTTTTGTTGTACTCACCCAAGCAATACCGTTGTTATAACCAACCAAACCAAAAGGAACAGAAAGTCATGTCGATCAAAACCGCACTCCTCAAGAAACTCGGTCTGGCAGTCCCCGTCGAACGCAATGAACTCGGCGAAATGGAAGTCCTGATTCACAAGGACGCTCGTCACCATGCAGCACATGGCTTTGTCGTGGCTTCCTGCAAGGCACTGGGCATCAAGTCCGGCGTCGTCGCTGTAGTGCTGCCCGACTTCGATGAAGCGCCGCCGGTGACCGTTCGTCTGCTGATCGATCTGCAAGAAGCTTTCCATGCCCAAGGCTGGACGCTCTCGCACATCGTCGCCTGGGACGGCGTGGCCAACGTGAAGAACTCGAACGCTACGCTCGAACATCACGTGGAACCGGAAGGCTTCTCGACGCCGGGCTGGCAGCATGGCTATCAGCCGGCCGCAGAAGCTGCGACTGACATGGACGCACCGGCATTCCTGCGCAAGAGCCAACAGCAACTCGGCCAAGCCGAAGGCGTGCTCACGTTCAGCCGTCGCGATAGCAAGCGCCCGCTGATTACTGACCCGAGCGTCGCCAACCTTGTCAAGCAAGAACTCGAGAAGCTGTCTGGTCTCGATGACATGGCGCGTGAAGCCGCCAAGGTGCGCTTCGAAGCAATCGCGGCCAATGGCCTGTCGACTGCCAAGAGCAACGAGTGGATCGCCGACAAACTTGCAGCCGCAAGCGGTGTGATCCTCACGTCGCATCTGAGCAACGCTGAAACCGTTTCTGTGCAGTCTCACTAAGCACGGGGCAGGGGGCTACGGCTCCCTGTCTATGCCGATAACAACAATAAACCAACCAAGGAGCAGTCATGCTTTCCAAACAAGTGAAACAACGTCGTAACATCAACTTCAATCGTCGTCAGCTGCGCAGCTTCAAGGGCCTGCGTACGAGACTGGCGGCTTCCATGGAGATGTCGAGCTTCCGCACGCTCTTGGCCGGGCGCCGCCTGAATGCACGTGCAATCTACCGTCAACTCGACACGCCGGTAATCCAATCGGTGCTCTCGAGTAAGCATGTACTGATTCTCGATGATCAGGACGTGGCCGCTGAGAAGACGTGGTGTTTAGGATTGCAGCAGCGCATGATCGATTCCGAATCGCGGCGCCGTTCCAACTTCTCTTCGCTTCTGGACTAACATGCTCTCGAAACAAGTTAAGCAGCGGCGCGCTGTGAATCGCGCCATCCGCTCCATGTCCGGGAACAAGCACTGCCGCCTCGTCATCAAGCGCCACAAGCGCAACGGTGCAACGTTCATTCCGGACGGACCCTTCCTGAAGATCTTCAGCCCTGATCTGAACGACGTCGACACTCTCGACCAAGGAGATTAATGTGCTTCTGGACCTTATTCTTGCGCATCGCGATGACCGCATTCAAGTGGCGGTTAATGAAGCGATGGACCCGAAACAGTCTCATGGTTCCGCTAGCGTGGTGGATGATCAAGGCCGTCACCGCTCGGTTCCGTTCCAGGTCGACCACCCGACGCGTATCAAGCGTCCGACGCCGGATCAAGTGAGTGACCTGTTCAAGCAATTCGATCAACTCGGCTTTCGTGCCGAAACTGTCTTCATAGGCCGCGGTACTGCCAAGCGTTCATTTCGCCGTGTAGTGGCTCGCGCCTAACACAAGCTGTTCCAATCCGCGTCGATGACACGCGGGTCTTTTTGAGGGGAGGGGCTGTTCGATAGGCAGCCCGCTAGTAGACCGCCCTCTTTTTTTGGCACTTTTAATCAAAAAGAACGAAACAGAAAAAAGCCATATATCACTTCATGAGTCATCATCACGGACATTTAACTATGCTCATTGAAGAAAAAATAGAGATTGCAGTACGTTGTGGTTATCCAGCGGAAGCTGCTGAAGAGTGGTCCATTAAGTACAACTCTCATCGTAAACATGCGGCAGCACGCGGCCTGGTGAGTGATCTTACCTTTGAGCAGTACCTAATAAAGGCGAGAGAATCTCAGCTGGATAGTCACAACGCAGTTGGACTGAGGGCCGGGCAATTCGTTTTAGGTCGCCTTGGTGACGCCGGCCCTTACACCGTTGAGAACTGTCGCTTCATTACGTCAGAGCAGAACTTGACGGAGTCGCAAGAAAACGGTAGGCGCACGCTTGCCGGTCAAAGATGCGCCCAGACCATTACTGGACGAACTAAGGATAACAATCCAGGCACTGCCGCACAGGCAGATAAGTTAGCCAAGGATTTCATCTTGATCGATCCTAGTGGTGTCGAGCATCGCGGTAGAAACGTTTTCGAATTTTGTCAAGCTCACGGGCTAGATCCGTCCGCCATGTATTCGATCTTCGCTGGTAAGCAGAAGAAGCATCGCGGTTGGACTGGTCAATACCTGTGATGTATTCAAAAAAGCGGAAGTGATATATCACAAACATGTCCTCATTGTTAGGAACTTTAACTCACGAGGCCATCCGGTGTTTTTTACTTACCTCCCTGATTTTGTGCAGGAACCTTCCCCAACCCTTCGAAGGAGTTTATGATGAATGATGCCGAGAAGCAGCAGAAGCGTGCCGAGCTGATGGTGCAATTCCAGGCCAATCCGACCGCGTTTGTACGTGCACTGAGCAGTGCGCGCGTCCAGAACGGCCAACCACCGGCGCCGAACACCCACCTGCTGAGCTGGGCCGGCGGTCGTCCCCACGACCATGGTCTGTTCGGTCAGAACATCATCGAGAAGATGCTCGACTACATTCTCGAACTCGAAGAACGCCTCGTCATTGACGTCGAGGAATTCCGGGGCAAGAGCCTGAAAGAGATCACCCACCGGCGCGAGCTGAGTGGTTTCAACAAAGCGAAGTAATCCTCAACGATCCGCGGAACTAAGAACCAAATGAGCGAAAAGAAATTCCACACGAAGTACCCGGCATTTACGCTGGGCATCGACAGCCGTGCTGTGGTCGAGATGGGCATGAAGACCAACTGTCTGGAGAACAAACCCTGGTGGTGGTTCGAGGACAATGGTGCGGCCCTCGGTCTGTCCGACGAGACGCCGAACAGCAAACTCGTCAACAGCCGGCTCGTGATCCGTCAGCGCAATCGTCTCGAAAGTGACGAAAGCGTACTCCAGATCCTGCCGTACACGATCGTTGGTTGGAAGTCTGCCAATCCACTGGAGCAGAAAGTTTCGACATACTACCGCGTGCCGGGCGCGGGCGAACAGCGACTAGACGGCAAGACGTCGATCGGCTACGGCGGTCATCTGGAATATACGGACTTCACGTGGACGGATAACGGCGACCTCGATCTCTTCATGACGATCCTCGCCGGCATTCTGCGTGAGCTCGAAGAAGAACTGGCGTACATCGATACCCGTACCGGTGAACACGTCAGCATTCATCTGCTCGCGATTTATGGCGAAACGCTGCACTTCCGCGGCTTCATCTACGACACATCCAATGCGGTGGGCCGAGTACATTTGGCCGTCGTGCATTACCTCGAACTGCCCGAGTACATCCGGGTCGAAAAGCGCAAGAGCGAGCGCTCGCATCTCCATGGTCCGGACCTCAGCTTGCAAGAGCTCGTCGACAACCAGGAGCAATTCGAGCCATGGTCGCGCATCATTATCAACGACCACTTCGAACGTGAAGCGGCGGTGAATGAAAACCTGAACGCGCACGAAGAACAATATCGCGACGCTCAGTATCATCGTCTCGCGGCCGAAGCTGGCCAAGCAGACAGCGTGGAAACTCCGGCGACGATCCTGCACGAGACTGTGCTGAGTGAAGTGCTGAAGGCCGACGCGTAATACGCCGGTGGTCCCAGAATGCTATGCAGTGAAAGAGGGTGCGTGAAGCACTCCTGGGACCACACTTCTTTTTAATGGGGCGTATCGTGATCGCGGTACAATTGAAAGACCTACCGATCTCATCGGGTTGTATGAGACGGTTGATGATGTTACGCAGTAACGGACGCTATCAGCTCGTATGTAAGTTGAAGCGCTCAAAGCTCGGCGATGTGCAGGTACTGGTGTGGCGATTTGACGCCCATCTGAATCTGTCGGAAGCTGCGCGCTTGAGTGTGCCGGATATGCTCAAGCCGACTTTGATCCTCTCAGAGTTGGATGTATTCTCCGTAAGCGAAGACCACGTCTACGAGGAAGTCGAAGAGGAAGGCCTTGCGCCCTGGGACATTGCTCCAGCGCGTGAGTTCGACAGTGATGTCTTTTATCAGCACACCTAGTACCACCACAACTAAGAACCATGAATATCGCGGGACTGAAAGACCTCATTCAAGGGGCATTTGAAAACCGGAAGTTCATGACTAATGGACATCCTCTTCCGAGTATCGATTTCAGCCAGCCGGTGTACTACGAGGTCACGGCACTGAAGAACACAGGCTTGGTCGGCACGATCAAGATTGAAGACGACACGATCGTCGACGCGAGCGACGCATACGTTCGTGTGCATTGTTTGCAGTTATCCCCGGAATGTATCTTCCAGAACACGATCGTCGGACTGCTCCAGGAGTGTCCACTGACTGCTGTTTGTTTGGACGGTGCTACGAAGATTCGCATCTCGATTACAGGCTTTACGGCGTTCGGCAAGAAACCATACCACCGTCCTGACATCGATGTGATTAGCGATCCGCTGCGCCCGGTTTTTCATCGACGCTTGCAGGTTGAACACTCGTATCAAATAAAAGAAAGAGACCTGGAGCCGGCATAAAAGCCTCCCATTTATAGCAGAGCTTCGGCTCTGCTTATATGCCGTCGGGTAGAAATTATTAAGCACAGCCATCACATGGAAGAACCTATTACAACCAACGAACTAATCTGAACCATGAGCATCTTTGACAATACAAAGCTTAAGAGCGAAAAGTGGGAACAGTTCCCGGGCATGTTCCTGACGGTCGAAGGACCGGATGGAAGCGGTAAGACCACCGTCATGCCTCGCATTATCGAGACGCTGAAAGAAGGCGGCATCGAGCCAGTGGTGGTGCGCCAGCCTGGTGGCAGCCCGTTCGCGGAAAAGATCCGTCAGCTCGTCCTCGGCACGGAAGACACGGGTGAGCCCGTGCAGTACATCGCTGAAGCGTTGCTCTTCGCGGCGGCCCGCTCGCAATGCCTGGAGTCCGTGGTCAAGCCCGCACTGCGTGAAGGCAAGGTCGTGGTGGCTGATCGCTGGTACGATAGCAACTACGCCTATCAAGGTGAAGGCCGCGGTATGATTGCGGAGGTCGAAATGCTCGAGAAGATGGTCGAAGGCCACTTCCGTCCCGACGTCACGCTCTTCTTGAAGATCTCGCTGGGTGCAGCACAAGCACGCCTGGCGAATCGCAAGAAGGAGTTCAACCGCATGAACGCGGAAGAGATGTTGTTCAAGTCTCGCACCTTCGACGGCTACAAGTTCCGGCGTGATTTTAATACGCACCGCATGGTGGATATCAACGCGGAGCAGTCGGTGGATCTGGTCTTAGCGGAAGTCGATGAATTCATCTTCAACCGCTTCATTCCGGCCTACAAGGCACGCAAGATGTACATGGCGTCACATGAGGCATTGTTCCCGCAACAGGCCGCCGCGTGAACGCGCCCATCTTTCTCTTCGGGGCTGTCCTTGGGGCAGTCCTGATGTACGTTTGCATGCGTTACCGCCAGGTGACGCATGACGCACGACGAGCGGTCCAGCCCTCCCCCTTGAGTGAGCGTGACTGGAAGATCGTCATCAGTAACATGACGCGCAGCAAAGCGCTGGGTCTCGTCAACGAGAAGCCCGGCAATCACATCCAGGGGTTCGTTATCTCGCGAGAGGGATCCCAGGCCGTGGCGCTCGTGTATCAGTCAGGGGTTCGTTGGCTAGAACCCGGCGACATGTGGGAAGTCATGCATCCGACTGACCCCAAGGTCGCCACTCTGCTTGCCCAGTCTCACGCCGCAAACGTGCAGCATCTCGCCACACCTGTTCCTTTTGATGTGGCGCCCCTTGACCATTTCGCAGCTATCCTTGAGGAGAACTCACCCGAGCATTACAATCAATTGCGGTTTGATTTTACAAAGATTCGATCGGTCTCCGATACGATCGAAGACCTAAAAGAGCTGATCGATCTAACGACGTGGCAACAGGACTGCGTTGGTCGTGCAGCTATATGGCTGTCGGGGCTGTCAGACGTCAACGATGCTTGGTGGCAGCAGTTTATCAAGTACGTTGATACCTTAACAACTCAACCGGAGCATGAGCAGACTCGGGAGAGTCTAATTGAGTTGGTTTCACGCGTTGTTGCACATCCAGCAGACGCACTGTAACGTTAGGTGTTTTGTAGCTCAGCAGCATCTTCCTGGAGAGGACAAGATGATCTCGAAAGCAGAACTTAAACACGGTGCCTATTATGCAGGCCAATCGAAGAGCGCAGCTGTCGCAAGATGGAACGCTCAGCAAAGCCTTTTCTTCGCGCGTCGGGGGACCGGTCAGATTGTCGACTTTTACCTGCATCCGCAAGATAGCGTGTCGCTCACTGGAGCCGATACGTTCAGGCCGTACCGTGAGATCGCAGAGTCGCCCGTCGATATCCCGATCTCGTATTAACTCGTAGGAGCCGTGGTGATCATCAAAAAACAACAAGGGGCTTACCTCGTGAAGCTCGGGACCATGGGCCAAGAGGCCAATGGCGATGTCGTATACAAACAGACGTGGTTTTATGAGCATCTTGCTGGGATCACCAATAAGGTGCGCAAGAATCACGTGGTAGCTGAGCTCTACCCGACGCACCAAGGTCGTAACCAAAGACTTCTGTCTACGATCAATGGGCAAAATGCGTTCGGTCTGTTTACCGACATCGGGACGCACCAGTTGCCGGGGGATGATGATCTCCAGATAGTAGGGTTGCTGAAACTTGCCGGACCGAATGCTCACACTGTGCAGGCCATGTTCCAACATGACCCGGACGGCGCGACATGGCAGTTTCGCATGCGGGCCCTCGTTGAACGCCTAGAAGGTCGGCGTCTTATTCCCATTGTGACCGATGTTATCACCTGGGACATTCATCACAAGTACAACTGAAGGGGTACCGATGAATAAAGATTTGGTTGGAAGCTATCTGATCCTCATGGTGTTTCGTAACGATCTCCGTCACGAAACCCGACTCGCCATTAAACGCGGCGAGCTCAAGCCAGGGGATATGGATATGCTGTTGTGCCTGAAGTACCACTGGACGGGTTATGCCCATGCTGACCGGATCGACTTTATTGATCTGGACGGCACGACCACTACCCTGCGTGTACGGCGCAAGAAGGAACCCGGGGCACGGGCACGACTCGTGACCATCAAAGATCTTAGAGGATAATTCAAAAAGGATCGCATCATGACTATTGCATTACCCACGCTTTATGTCATCGGCGTGATGTTGTTGCTTCTCGGCGCTGCTGCTGTCGTAATCAGTTATCTCCGGAGCCGGGAGGATAACAAGCGTCATACGGCACTTCTCGAAACCCTGAGACTGCTCCAGGAAGGCCGGAAAGAACTGGCTGAGTATCACCAGGTGGTGCGCGACATACATGACTCGGCTGTCACGAAGATGTCTGTGATGATGCAGCGCCAAGAAGAACTGAGCGCGCGCCGTCGGGAAGTCGAGAAGCTCGAAGCAGCGTACAACTTTAACTTCCCGCCTGAGCTTCCCGCTCAAATCCTCGCACTCACCCAAGAGAGCTGGGAAGTCACGGGCATTGTGTTGCGCCATGCCAGGTCCAATGTTGAAGTCAGGATCGTGGAGCGTGATCATACCTGGAACACGGTTCAACCACGCTACCTCGCTAACCAACAAGGAACAACAACGTGAGCGAAAAGAATCCCCATGTGGTCGAGGGCTTCCCCGGCACACTGTCGCTGAGCGGCAATGAGTTTAGGCCGTCGTTTGTCATCAACGCGGGCAACATGGAACCGGTCATCACTATCACCCCACAAGGCGAGATCGTGGTGCACAATCCGGAGAAAGTCGGCGAAGCTGCTGAACAGTTCTTCGAGGCTCTCAGAACCCTGTTTCGGCGCAACGAACCCCACGTGGTGCGCAAGAAAGGCGCGAGTGAATTCATGACCATTTGCATGGGTCGAGTTGACTGGACGCAGAACGCGAAGTTCGCTACCCAGTTCGCTCGCAAGGCAGATGGCGATGAGGCTGCGATCGGCCAGAACTGTGAGGTCGTCCCCGTCTCGCAGGCGATGGTATTCTAAGGAGACAAGAATGCAGCCATCGGATATTGCAGCACAGGTCATCCTTGCGTGGATTATCTTTGCTGTTTGTTTGTCGTTGCTGTATCTCACACGACGTCTGCTACTTCGTAGTAAGAGTCGCGTTCGCAATTACCCGTATGCCTTTTTCCAACGCCGTAAAAGAACCCTTCGCCGCCGCTACCTCCTCACGCTCTTAGGTAGCGCGGTGGTAGCGGTCGTCGTTGGGCTTTTATGGCAGGCTTCACTATAAAATCCTACCGCACATGCGGATCTCATGATGGAGAATAAGAACCAACATGTTTGAAACCATTCGCGTGAAGCGGGGCCGTGCCCGCTATCGTCAGATTCAGGCCATGGTGCACTACATCGTCGACAAGCGCACGAAGGCAGAACGAGAAGCAGCCGAGGCTTATGCTCAGCGGCTGGCCGCGGTAGCCGTAGTGAAGATTGTGCTGGGCGCGGACCTCACCGATGAGGAACGGGCTGCGGAACTCTCGCGGTTTATTTACTACGAGCCGAATGTGCAGACTTATCTCCACCAGGCTCTGAAGTATCTCACGCCGGCATTCGTCGAGGAACTTAAGACGATGACCGTCGAGCATCCGATGCTTACGGACGATGACTTTGGAAGATGGGTCTGGCGGCGCTACGAGCTGGTCAAACAGCTGGAGAGCGGCGTGACAAATTACTCGGCACCATGGACCGCAGATGTCGGCGAGTTCGGGTTCGATCCGCTCCACGTGGCCTACACCAGCAACCGCGACACCCGCATATGGGCACTGCGCAAGAACCTCCCGCCAGAAAAGCAAGCCAAAGAAGTGCGAGCGACCCGGCCCTGGTATGAGCGCTTCGCTCGCTGGATGGCTGGCAAGAACTACCGATAACCAAGGAAAACCAACATGCTGTATTACGGACTGAAAATTGAGGTGGATAATCCGGGATGGCTGATCACGTGTCGTGACGTCCCGCAGTTGACCACAGGCTCCCCACGCGGTACAACCAAGGAACGCGCTGCCGAATTCGGCGTCGAAGGCTTGCAGGTGGTCTTCGAACTGCTGATGGAGCAGGGTAAGCCCATCCCGTTGCCGAGCAATCCGCAAGAAGGCGAAACGATTGTCTACCTGAATCTTAACGCTCAGACGAAGATCGCCATCTGGAACGAGATCGTCGCGCAGAAGCTGAAGCCCGCCCAAGTGGCCAAGCTGATCGCGCCGTCCAAGTATCCGATGACGCGTCTGAAGAATCTGACGGAGCCGATCTCGCTAGACGCGATCGCGGTTCTCGTGCATGCGCTGAAGATGCATCTGGCGTTCGACTTCATCTAAGGAGGAGTCATGGGTAGCTATCGTGAGGTGAAGGACCTCAAGGAAGTCAATCCGGAAAAGGATTCCGACTTCCGTTTCAACCACGCGATGTACATTCGCGACCATCAGGCGATGCTGTTCTACGAGAAGCTTTTCAGTACGCCTCTCGTGGGAGTGTTCGTGTCGATCAATGCACAAGGCGAAAGTGCAGAGGCGACGTTCGATAAGAACCCGCAGATCCGTCTCAATGGTGACAGCGTGGTGTTGTTCAAGGCGAATGGTGAGCAGATCGAGATCAAGACCTCGGACTACTGTTTCATCACGCTCTACAACAAGCAAGACCTAGTATCTAACTAACAACCAAGCTGTAAGCGAGAACCAACAAATGAAACAGTATCAAGATGCATTGCGGTCGATCCTGACCGAAGGGACCTGGCAGCCCAATCGCACAGGGATCGATACGATCAAGAGTCCGCGCCCGATTATCACGCAGTTCGATCTGCGCAAAGGCTACCCGGCGCTGACCGGTCGCCGCGCTCCGTTCAAGAGCGCAAACGCTGAACTCGTCGGTTTCTTGCGCGGCGTGACAAGTGCTTTCGACTTCCGGGGTCTGGGTTGCAAGTTCTGGGACCAGAATGCCAATGAGAACACTCAGTGGCTCGCCAATCCCTTCCGTCAGGGTGAGGATGACCTGGGTGATGTCTACGGCGCGCAATGGCGTCGTTGGCCCGCCTACAAGGAAGTGCCGTTCTCGGATGATCCGAAGACCACCGCGATCCACGAGAAGATGGCGGCTGAAGGCTGGAAGCTTCTTGGGCGTTCCGAGAAGGGTGAGAATGATGGCTTCATCTTCAAGAAGTACATCGACCAACTGGGTGACTGTGTGCGCACGATCATCAAGAACCCGAACGATCGGCGCATTCTGTTCCATGCGTGGAATCCCGCGAAGCTCGATGAAATCGCCCTGCCGGCGTGCCACCTGTTATATCAGTTCGTGCCGTTGCCGGCGACGAAGGAGCTCGCGCTGTCGCTCACGATCCGCAGCAACGACATGCCGCTGGGCTTCCCATCGAATGTAATGGAAGCGGCGTCGCTGCTGGCGCTGGTGGCCCGTCTGACCGGCTTCACTGCGACCTGGCTGACGATCATCTCCAACGATGCCCACATCTATCGCAACCAGATGGACATGGTCAACGAGTATCTGGCGCGCCCGATTCAGGAACTGCCCAAGCTCGTAATCTCGGATCGCGTGCCGACTTATCTCGACCATTATGACAACGTCCTGGACGGCGTCATGAGCTGCGAGAACGACCCGCATACGCCTTTGCCGCGTGAGCGGGCTGATCACCTCATCGCTGAGGCAGCGGTCGCGTGGCTGGATAAGGTCGAGCCCAATGACTTCACCCTGGAAGGCTACACGCCAGGCGAACCCATCACAGCTGCAATGGCGGTGTAAATGACGCGCGCTTCCCCGATTGGCGATCAAGTGTTGGAACTCTTCGAAGCTGAAGAAGGCCAACCAAAGAAACGTTTTACCATGCGGCAAATTCAAGACATCCTGGATCATATCGACCCCATCGGCATTAAATCGGCGATGGAACGTCTGCGTGGTCAGGATGGCGGTATACGTCGTTTGAGAGCGGTAGGCTACCTGATGCAGTCGGGTAATGGTGGTCGTGCCATGCCGATTCTCGAACTGGGTACAGAAGACGACGTGCCGCGTACTGACGCGTATATCGAGGACCCTGCGGCAGATATTGCCCGCAAGGCGAGTCGAATGCGCGCCTTGCAAGAAGAACGTCGTCTCCAGAAAGAGCTCGACGCAATCGACAACTACTCGTAGGAAAGGAGTAAGGTGATGGACATCAAGAGAAGTACGTGGGTGGAATCTGAATCGGAAGACGGCTTGACTGGCTTCGGCATGAAGGTGCAGGCAGCGATGGATGTGGACAACATGCAGACTCTGTTGGATAAACTGCGTGTGGCATATTCCGCACTGAATGGCCAGTTGTGCTGGGCGAAGGGCGATGAAGCTACCGAGAGTTGGACTTACGAAACGCTTCATGAACTTCCCACGTTCTCCATCGCTCAACTCTCCTGGCGCGATGATCTGAATTGGAGCGATAACTTCGATGAGGTGCTCTACACGGCGCTGATGGTGAAGGTGATTCGTGTGGTGGGTAGTTTCCAACACATCAGAATTAAGGCGCTGGGTGGTGGTCGCCGCAAGGAAGTGAAGGCGTACGTCGACCAGGTTCTGCCGACCGCTGTCGCCACGATGAAAGAAATGCACCAGTACATCGTGTCTCGTCCTACGGAGAACTGTCTGGGTCTGCTCAACCCGATCTCGTCCTTTGCGACGGGTTACACGGCTCAGCCGATGTTGATCGAGTAATTGTTCGTGATGTGAGGACCCGGGGTTGGTTACCCGGGTCCTCCCTTTATGCCGTAAAATCAACCCGTTGGTAAAAGTGTCTTCACTTGGGTAACCTATGTAGTGCATGACTGCATAGTGAAATGTCCTGGTTAAGATCGCGTATCTGTACCAGGATCTGATGACCCGTTATTTAGAACAACCAAATGGCACCGCCAGCAATACTTAAAGGCCGAATTTATCAGGTCATTCATGAGCGCGGACCGATGCTCTATGAAGTGTTGGCCCAGTATATTCAGGATGTCCCGCTCGATCGAATCCAGTGGTGCATTCAGGAAGATCGGCGCAAAAAGGACAAGCGCATCTTTCGGGTGGTAGAGTGGAAGCGCAACATTGGCAAGAGCGGCTTGCCCAGTCCGGTCATTGGGCTGGGGAACGAACCCGATGCTCCCTTGCCGAATTTGTCCGAGGCCCGCAAAGAAGCGGTCGATCGGTACAACCACGAGCTCGCGCTTTCGCGTCCTGAGCAGCGCTTAAGCGACAAGGAGCGCGAAGTGCTCCGGGACCAGAAGCGCATCGACCGAGCAATCAAGCGTCACGAGGAAGAAGTCGGAGCTGCTCGCTCCGCGAATGTCTTTGCGAGCATGTTCACCCCAGTGGCCCCCGTTGACGTCAAAGGCGCCACAGCGCGTCAATACCGAACATCGAATCAAGAACCAGTGAATCATGGGAAGAAAAAGCGAGATCTACGAGAAGATTTACCAGTTGATTGAAACCACGGGTCGCGCCCAGTCTCTGGACGCCATTCGCAAAGCGATCCCCGATAAGAGCGATCGTGCGATTAGCGAAGCGATTGCCAAAGCCGTCGGCAAGCGTGAAGGTAGTGTGCAGACGCTGTACATCAAGCGCTATAAGCCTCAGCGCGGCAAGGGTGGTGTCGCGCAGCCGGTGATTGCCATCGGCACCAAAGAGAATGCGCAGATGCCCTCCACGAATCGCTACGAGATTGAGAAGCGCTACCGTGCCAAGCCTGAGAACTATGCCCGTATTCTCGCGAACAACCGGAGCTGCCGTCGCAGGAAGACGGCCGCCAAGCAAGCAGGCAAGACCGCATTTCGTTTATTGGCTACACCCCCTAAACCGATTGCCTTACCATCGATGACAACGGTGCATCATCGACTGAAGGACGATGAAGAGGATCTGCCTCAGCATCGACGTTATCATCGTAAGGCGGCCTGAGCAGTACCCTCTCCTATAAGTGGTCTCCTCGGTAGGAGAGGTGTTCTCCCACCCCCGATCTCCACCCTCCGTCAGCGGGGGTGGGAGTTTTTTGCAATGGTAAGTATGTAAAGAAATATCTCTGGTGAAAATTTCATGATGGACCAAATAACCAACCAGGACAAGGAATGAATAAGCCGAAGTTCGAAGCGCGGGGAAAGAAACATAACCGCGGTCAGGCGCCGACGCCGGACCAAGAGTTGAAGGATATGCTCAGCCAGACGCAACCTCCCATCTCGGAGGGACTGGGCATCTCGCAAGAAGCACTGAACACCGAAGGCTTCTCGACGGCGGAAGTGATGAATCGTCAGCCACTCATCGAAGAAGCCAATCTGGACTCGACTGCCTTGGCCGCCAGTGCTGCCGAAGTGCAAGACACCACGATCGTCAATGCGGCACCGGGCTTTAAGCTGGGCGGTCAGCCGTTCGTGCCGCTTGGCGAACCAGAAGATCGGTATCAGGGTCCGGGCGAAGATGGTCACGCTGACGTCTCGTCGATTCGTCCGGTGGAAGAGGTCACTGAAACGCAGATCGTTGCCGGTCTGAACGACACCATGTCGTCTGGAGACGCTGTCGTCGCGCGTCTGCGCGCACTACCGAGTGAAGGTGTCACACCGAAAATGCTTGCCGACGTCATGCTCGGCAATGTGACGCCGGCTGACGGGGCCGAGCTGCGCGAGCAGTACTACGAAATCCACGGCGGTGTGCCGGTGGTCGCGCAGCAAGCCCAGCCGGTGAACGATGCGGAAGAAGATCCGCCGATGTATTACCAGGAAGACCTCATCATCGTCATTATGCGGCATCGCGCAAAAGACCCTGATGAAGACAGGGCTCGCATGCGTCGGATGCTCTCCGCGTTTGTGGACCGCATCTCGGGCCTGAATACCGGGTTTAAGGTGATCCCGGCGCCGGGCAGCAATCCGGCTAAGCTCGCCAAGCCCCAGTACGAGGCGGCCAGCTCCACGGTGAAGCTCGACTACACGGAGCGCAAGGGCAAGATCTTCGCGAAGTTCTTCGAAAGCTGGGGTGTGGACATTTCCCGGTTCGGCCTGAACGACATCACGACTGTTGACTTCTTCGTGATCGAGCCGAGCAAAGACGGCAAGACGGTGCTCGACGCTTGGAACTGTACCGGCATGCATCCGTACTACATGGGCACGGTCGAAGCCGATACGTACTACGGTCACAAACAGCTGCGCCAAGTGACGCAATTCCAAGTCACGCTTAACGGCACCGTGCGGCGCGGCACTGTGGAAATCGAAGCCGCTCAAGGGCTGCTTGACGATCTGAACGCGCAACTCGCCGCCGGTGCGTAATGTTTCCGATCCTGCATTCCAGCTTTGGGGTCACCCTGTGGTGGCTCCTAGTTGGTCACGCCGTTGCAGACTTTGCGCTGCAAAACGATTTCATGGCGATGGCCAAGAATCACAACACGCCGGTCGGGAAGTTATTCTGGCCGTACGCGTTGGGTAGTCACGCACTGATTCATGGTGCGTTTGTAGCACTGGTAACTGGGTACGTTTGGATGGGTGTTTTGGAGGCGCTCTGTCATGCACTGATAGATCGTGTGAAGTGCAACGAGAAGTTGTCGCTGCATGGAGATCAAGCGCTGCACTTTGTGTGTAAGCTCCTTTGGGCCACTATCCTGATTTATCTACTACCATGAGCAATGATGATCGTCCGAAGTTTAGCGTTGTTTCCAATAATGACATTGAAGTCGACGAGCATGGGGTGCTTACTCGACGAGTGGTGTTAGACGAAGAAGACGGTTCTGCTGATTTCATGGCGGGTATCTACGTCGGCACGATCATCACGCAGTTGCAGCAAGCCAAGTTTGCGGACATGGAGTATGACCAGCTCCACCCAATGCCCGCAGCTAAAAGCCACCTTGAAGTCTTGCGCCGGATGGCCGATCACTACCAGGCCGTGGTAGAGTTCGAACCGATGACGGATGATGATGAGATGGTCTGGTGTAACTTTGTCAATAAGCGCGCCACTATAAAGGTGGTTTCTTTTCCAAAAAAACAGGAATAAAGAAAGAGAATGAGTGAAAATCTGTTGGGCTGGCATCAGTTCGGTGGGAAGATCATTCCAAAGCGTGCACTCGAGGGTTCGATAAATGATCATCCGCCATCGTCGACACGACTGCAAGTAGGTCAGGCAGTCAAAGTTAAACTCACCGACAACAATGTCACCTCGTTCGTTGACGCCGTAGTTTATGACTTCAAACTCAGCAAGGGTAAGGCAGTGCACTATTCGCTGGCATTCCCGGTAGATGTTAAGGAAGAGTTTTTCCTGATCGTGGATGACTTCAATGGTGCGGGGGGTTTTGCAG